>JAEEGJ010027238.1_pt1 | contig 11499 bp, 5 predicted proteins | sample 8958761 | NCBI WGS metagenome assembly JAEEGJ01 (sample SAMN16246546, study PRJNA631951) | gut metagenome | biome: gut microbiome; feature: rumen; material: RS-attached | host: Bos | place: Iran: Karaj | collected 2018-10
TATTAAGGGTGTGACGAACAAAACGGATGATATCCTCCAAGTCATCATGAGTATACTTGCCACTATCCAGCAGGTTCAGATAATCAAAGGTCTGCTTCTGTACACTTACCAGCACACCGGCAATCACCTGTTTCCAAAGTACGGTATCATCCTTTAGCCTGTCAGGCACAACATTGTCTATGTTCTTGATGAACACAACATCGCAATCCAGGTCGTTAAGGTTCTCTATCAGAGCGCCATGACCTCCAGGACGGAACAACAGCTTACCGTCTTCTGTACGGAAAGGAGTATTATCCATGTTGGCAGCAATAGTATCTGTGCTGGGTTTCTGCTCGCTCAGGCTGACATCATATTTAATATTATAACAGCTGCTTGCCTCTGGTAGCACACGGTCTATCAGTTCCTGGAAGAATTCTCTGTGTTCAGCACTAACTGTGAAATGTACGGCAGCCTTTCCCTGACTGCTGGCATACAGGGCAGCCTCTACAAGATGCTCCTCTACTGGAGTACGGGCACAGTCGTCATAGTTATGGAACTGCAGAAGTCCCTTGGGCAGCTGTCCGTAGTTCAGACCTTCCTCGCTCAGCAGATTGGCAACAACTGCCTTATACTCGCCCTCCTCTATCAAAGCATCCACGCCCTCTTCCTCATTCAGGAAACATGCATCGTTCAATGCATCAAAGAAGGCAAAGTTATGAATCTCTGCAAAGAACTTCTTCTCAAAGTCCGTTGTGGGTACATCGTAATCAGCATCCAGGAACTCAAAGAGATTCTTGAACATTCTACTGGCAGCACCACTGGCAGGAACAAACTTAACAATGCCATGTCCTTCTGACTTATAGTCGTTCCAGGTCTTGACATACTTTTCAACTTCGTCTCCCTTGGGAGCAATGATGCCATTACCCACAGAGGCTGCTGCACGTAGTTTCAAGAAAGGAAAACCTTGTTCAAAATCCTTCAGTTGTACCTCAATTTGACTTTCGCTTATACCCTTCTTCTTGAGAAGTTCCTTGTCTTCGTTTGTTAACAACATAACCTGTAGAAATTTGCTTTATTTATTTTGGCCACAAAAGTAAACAAAAATTATCAATTTTCGTAATGAAAAGCAGAAAAATTCATACCTTTGTGCAAAATAAAAAAAGTACACACATGATAAAGGACGATTTCTTTACTGCCGAAGAGAAAGCGCAGATTACGGAATTATACAAGCGTCTTTATATTGTATCAAAGGATGTTCTGCTACCGGACGATGACCAAAAGGTTCGGTACTTTATACGCCAGGCTATAGAGAAAAGCCTCTTGCGTCGCGACAATTTCAACCTGAATCCCATCATCAATGATGCTGAGACTGCCCTTATTGTGGCCGAGGAGATAGGCTTGAACCGTGCATCCATCCTGGGCGTTATGCTGAATGGCGTTGTTCAGAGCGGAGCAGCATCTATTGATGAGATAAAGAAGGATTTTGGAGATGACGTTGCCAACATACTGCATGGCATGTTACGCATCCGCGACCTCTACGCCAAGAGTGCTACCGTCGAGGGCGAGAACTTCCGTAGCCTATTGGTTACCTTTGCCGAGGATTTACGCGTTATCCTTATTATGATAGCCAACCGCGTGCTTATCATGCGTAAAATCAAGGACACGCCCTATGTCGAAGCTCAACGCAAGGTTTCTATGGAGGCCGCTTACCTCTACGCTCCCCTAGCCCATAAACTGGGACTTTACAAGTTGAAGAGCGAGTTGGAGGACCTTAGCCTCAAGTACTTGGAGCATGATGCCTATTATCATATCAAGGAGAAGCTTAACGAGACCAAACGCAGTCGTGATGCCTACATAGCCAACTTCATCGCGCCTATCGACGAGAAGCTCCGTGCCGCTGGTCTTAAATTTCACATGAAGGGGCGTACCAAGAGTATCCACTCCATCTGGCAGAAGATGAAGAAGCAGCAGGTGGACATAGAGGGCGTATTCGACCTCTTTGCCATCCGCATCATCCTGGATTCCAAGCCCGAGAAGGAGAAGCAGGATTGCTGGCAGGTCTTCAGTATCATTACTGACATGTACCAGAGCAACCCCAAACGTATGCGCGACTGGCTCTCTGTGCCTAAGAGTAATGGTTATGAGAGTTTGCACATAACAGTATTAGGACCAGACCAGAAATGGGTGGAGGTTCAGATACGTACAGAACGTATGGATGACATCGCCGAGCATGGCTTGGCTGCCCACTGGCGATACAAAGGTGTTAAGAGCGGACAGAGCGGCATAGAAGAGTGGCTTGCCAACGTGCGTGGTGCCCTTGAGACAAATGACGACATGCAGCTTATGGACCAGTTCCGTATGGATCTGGTAGAGGATGAGGTCTTTGTCTTCACACCTCGTGGCGACCTTTTCAAGCTTCCTGCCGGTTCTACAGTTCTTGACTTTGCATACGCCATCCACACCAAGGTGGGCAACTCCTGCGTTGGAGCCAAGATTGGAAACAAGAACGTCACCATCCGTCAGAAACTTCAGAGCGGAGACCAGGTGGAGATTCTTACCAACGCCAACCAGACACCCAAGCAAGACTGGCTGAATATCGTCCAAACCAGCAAGGCACGCAACAAGATACGCCAGAGCATCAAGGAGATGGAGAGCAAAGAGGCTCTGATGGCCAAAGAGGAGTTGGAACGTAAGCTCAAGAACAGAAAGTTGGAGTACAACGAGCCTACCCTCATGCATACTATCACCAAACTGGGCTATCGCATCGTTACAGAGTTCTATGCTGCCTTGGGATCAGGAGTAGTCACCATGGAGCAGGTGCTGGATGCTTATGCTACCCAGTTGCGTCACAGCAAGGGCGAAGAAGAGCGCACTACGCCACAGATGAGCGCCCAGGAGTTTGTGATGCAGGAGAACGAGAAGAACAAACTTTCTGGGGGAGGTGAAGACGTCATTGTCATCGACCAGGAGTTGAAAGGCCTCGACTTCCAGATGGCACGTTGTTGCCAACCCGTCTATGGTGACGACGTCTTTGGCTTCGTAACCAGCGGAGGCGGCATAAAGATTCATCGCGAGGACTGTCCCAATGCCCCACAGCTGCGTCAGCGCTTCGGATACCGTATCGTCAAGGCTCGCTGGGCTGGCAAGCGTGGCAGCCAATACCCCATCACACTTCGCATCGTAGGCAATGATGATTTGGGTATCGTCAACAATATTACCAGTATCATCAGCAAGGAGGGAATTCTCCTGCGCAGTATCAGTATCGACAGTCACGACGGGCTTTTCTCTGGCACCCTCACCGTCATGCTTGATGATATCAGCCGACTGCAGCAATTACTCAAGAAAATAAAGACCGTAAAAGGTGTAAAGAATGTAACACGTTCATAAATCCACATGAAGAGAATATGTATTTTAATGGCACTGGCAAGTTGTCTGTCAGGCCAAGCAATCGAGATTCAGAAATTCCGTATCAGTAACCCCATTCCACTTACTGCCCCTATCTTTACGGATACCACAGATGTTAATGGTAAAAAGATTGAAACAGAAGAACTGCTGTATGCATCCCCACAGTCTCTCAAACTATGGATGAATGGAGCAGAAAACACCACAGGCATACTTCCTGCACTCCCACAGACCAGTCTGTTACAGGCAGGATTCACCATCCGTAACACTGGCTTTGTAAAGGCAAATTTCAAGGTGGAATGTAAGAGTCGTTATACCTTATACATCGATAATTCAGAGGCTCAGTCCGACAATCAGCTTGTGCCAGGAACACACCAGATTGTAATTAAACTGTTACAGAAGAAAGATGAGGCTGACACGCTGAAAATCAGTCTGTCAAGCGAACAGGAAAAATACATCACCGTGAATCCTGAAGGCAAAAGATACTGGACGCAGAAAGACCTCATGCATGGCAAGCGTCTGCGTAGTGTCTCACTCTCCAGCTCAGGCAAATATATGATGCAGAAATTCAGCACAACGTTCGAAGACGGTCATTCCGAGAACTCTGAACAGATACTTGAAGTGGCAACCGGAAGCATTCTCTCTGCCCAGAACTTCTCACACTGGGACAAGACAGGAGACCGTTACATCCGTTACCGTCAGACGCCGGACGGAGCCTGGCAGACATTGTCTGTTGACATAAAGACAGGAAACACCACCCTTCTTGCCACATACAAGGGACGCGGCAAGGCCAGCTATATAGGCAACAATAAGTTGTTGATAACTGACTATGTAGACGGCCCCAAGGAGTTGAATAATGATGTACACCAGATTCTTGAGCCCGATGACCGTCAGCCAGGTTGGCGCAACCGTTCTGTCATTTACCTTCAGGATATGACCACAGGTGTAACCCGCCAGCTTACAGCCGGACAGCATAATGTTTATGTACAGCCTTCTGATGACGGACGCAAACTTCTTCTTACCATCTCTACAACAGACGTTACCAAGCGCCCCTTCGGGTTCTCAACCATATTGCTGGTAGACACAGAGACCTTGCAGGCTGACACCATTGTCCAGAAGGACGGCTTTATAAGCTATGGAACGTTCTCCTACGATGGCAGATACATCGCCTTCAAGGGAAGTCCTGAGGCTTTCAATGGCATAGGCAACACCTTGTCTGCCGACAAGATCCCCAACTGTTTCGAATACGAGTTGTTCCTCTATGACATTACTTCCAAGCAGATAAAGTGCCTGACACGCAACTTCGACCCTTCCATTATAGACATAACATGGAGCAAGACCGAGGGATGCATCTACGCACTAACAGAGGACAAAGACCTGCAGACACTTTACCGTATCAATCCCCAGAACGGGAAGATTACTCCTATTAAGACAACAGATAACTTCGTCTATGACAATATCAGTATAGCACGAGACAAGGCTGTTATGGCCTATACCAGCGAGACCACCCAGAGCAGTGACCGTTCCTGGATTATAGACCTCAAGACGGGCAAGGAGCGCCTTGCTTTTGATGTGAACCCAGAGCGCACAGCTGATATTCAGTTGGGCGAGTGTCACGACTGGAACTTCCGTTCCGAGCGTGGAGACACTATCTATGGCTGCTACTACCTGCCTCCTTTCTTCGACGAGACAAAGCAGTACCCCATGCTGGTCTATTACTATGGTGGTTGTTCGCCTGTAGGACGCTATCTCGACAGCTACTATTGCTACCAGGAATGGGCAGCTATGGGATATGTCGTTTATGTCATCCAGCCCTCTGGCTGTAGCGGCTTCGGACAGGAATTCGCATCACGCCACTCCAATGCTTACGGAGATTATACGGCTGCCGATATCATCCAGGGCACCAAGCAGTTCTGCAAGGAACATCCTTATGTCAATGACAAGAAGATTGGCTGTATGGGAGCTAGCTACGGCGGCTTTATGACCATGTATCTGCAGACACAGACTGATATCTTTGCCGCTGCCATGAGTCATGCCGGCATCAGTAATCCTGCCAGTTACTGGGGATACGGATATTGGGGATATTCCTATAGTGCAACATCTGCCGCACACTCTTATCCTTGGAATAATGTTGAATTGTATAGCGGACACGCACCCCTCTTTAATGCCGACAAGGTACACACTCCCATCCTGTTCATGCACGGAAGTGCCGATACCAACGTGCCCATCAACGAGAGTATTCAGATGTTCACGGCTCTGAAGATTCTGGGTCGTGAGACGGCTTTCATCACCGTCGAGGGCGAGAATCATCACATCCTGGACTACAAGAAGCGTATCCGTTGGCACGACAGCATCATGGCATGGTTTGCCCGTTGGCTACAAGACGATCCCACATGGTGGAACACTATGTACCCTGCAAAGAACCTATAGCCCATGATATACCCACAGCATTTCGAACAAAAGATAGGTTTCTCTGAGATTCGCCAGCTCCTTATGGGGCATTGTCTCAGTACGCTGGGTCGTAACCGTGTAGAGCAGATGACCTTTCTCACCCGTGTCGAGGATATCCGTCTCCTGCACCAGCAGACAGCCGAGTTCCGTCGTATCATAGCAGAGGTATCGGAACTGCCCGAGCAGGACTTCTACGACCTCCGTCCTACCATCCAGCGTATACGTATCGATGGTGTACACCTCGATGAGAAAGAGCTTCACAACCTCTACCTCTCCCTGCGCACCTTACACTCATGGATTGAGATTCTGCGTAGCGAGGAGGAAGGTGAACAGCCCACCTATCCTGCCCTTCATAAGCTTACGGAAGGTGTGTTTACCTTCCACGCTGTAACCAAGCGAGCCGAGCAGATTCTGGACCGTTACGGGCGTATCCGTGACGATGCCACTCCTGAATTGGCCACCATACGTCATGAGTTGCGCAGGCATGAAGGCAGTGTCAGTCGTACCCTCAACAAAATCCTCAAGGCTGCACAGGCCGAAGGGTGGGTAGACAAGGATGTTGCCCCTACCCTCCGAGACGGACGCCTTGTTATCCCTGCCGCCCCCGCCATGAAGCGCAAGTTGAAGGGTATCATTCACGACGAGAGTTCAACAGGTAAGACCGTCTTTATTGAACCGGCCGAGGTGGTTGAGGTCAATAATCATATACGTGAGCTGGAGGCAGAAGAGAAACGCGAGGTCATTCGTATCCTGAAGGACTTCACAGAGCTCCTGCGTCCTAACATCCGTGAATTGGTACGTGGCTATGAGTTCCTGGCAGATGTAGAGTTTGTACGTGCCAAGGCTCATCTGGCAGAGCAGATAGGCGGTATATCACCTCAGATTGACAAGAATCCGCTCATCGATTGGACGCTGGCTCAACACCCGCTTCTGGCTCTGAACCTGAAGAAACAGGGCAAGAAGATTGTTCCGCTGGAGATTGAGCTGAACAAGAAGCAGCGTATCCTCATCATCAGCGGACCCAATGCCGGTGGCAAGAGTGTATGCCTCAAGACCGTTGGATTGCTTCAGTATATGTTGCAATGCGGCTTGGCCGTTCCCATGGGCGAAAACTCCCATTGCGGCATTTTCCAGAGTATCTTCATAGATATAGGCGACGAACAGAGCATAGAGGACGACCTCAGTACCTATAGCAGCCATCTGCTGAACATGAAGAATATGATGCGTGGATGCAATACGCACAGCCTGCTGCTCATCGACGAGTTCGGAGGCGGAACAGAGCCCACCATTGGTGGAGCCATTGCCGAGGCTGTGCTCCGTCGCTTCGTCAAGCAAGGAGCCTATGGCGTCATCACCACCCATTATCAGAACCTCAAGCACTTTGCCGAGGATACTCCTGGCGTGGTAAACGGGGCCATGCTTTATGACCGTCACCGCATGGAAGCACTCTTCCAACTTCAAATAGGCAACCCAGGCAGTAGTTTTGCCGTCGAGATAGCACGCAAGATTGGTATCCCAGAAGAGGTCATTGCCGATGCCACAGAGATTGTGGGTCAGGATTATGTGAATGCCGACAAATACCTCTTGGATATCACACGCGACAAACGTTACTGGGAAGGCAAGCGTCAGACCATTCATTCGCAGGAGAAGCAGATGGAAAGTACCATCCAACGCTACGAGAACGAGATGACCGACCTCAAGGAGAAACGTAAGGAGATTATCCGAGAAGCCAAGAAACAGGCCGAGCAAATCATCCAGGAGAGTAATGCCATAGTAGAGAAGACCATCCGCGAGATTAAGGAAGCACAGGCCGAGAAGACCCGTACGCGTAAAGCCCGTCAAGAGATGGATGAGTTCCGTGCACGTCTTGAGGAAGAGCAGCGTCATGAGCATGATGAGATGATAGAACGCAAGATTCGTCAGATTCAGGAACGTCGCAAACGTAAGGCAGAACGCAAGGAGCAGAAGAAGAACGAGAGTCCCATTGCTACTGCAAGCACTACTCAGGCAACACCAACCAAATCCGTTCCACAGGCGTTACAGAAAGGAGATAGCGTAAGACTGAAAGGACAGACCACTGTTGGCGTCATAGAAGAGACTGATGGCAAAAAGGCCATAGTCACCTTTGGCAACATACGTACAACAGTACAAGTGTCAAAACTGGAGCGCGCCAAGAATACTGGCAAGGATAAGCCTCAGGCAACGGTCGTTTCCTTCGTAAGTCGCGAGACGCAGAACCAGGTCAGGGAGAAACACCTCAACTTCCATCAGGACATTGATGTACGTGGTATGCGTGGCGACGAAGCCCTGCAGGTGGTAACCCATTTCATAGATGATGCCATACTGGTAGGTGCCGGCAGGGTACGTATCCTGCACGGAACCGGCACAGGTGCCTTGCGTCAGTTGATACGCCAATACCTGAATACCGTATCAGGTGTCACCTCCGCACATGACGAACACGTACAGTTTGGCGGAGCCGGCATTACCGTAGTAGAGTTGGCTTAGACGTCGGCGGTAAAGGCATTCACAGCCTCTATCACACGCTTCACCTGATCATCTGTCATAACAGGCGAGATAGGAAGGGACAGGATTTCCTGATGGATTCTTTCTGATATACGGAACTTCTGTCCGTTCCACTCCTTGTAAGCCTTCTGCTGATGAGGCGGTATGGGATAATGCACCACCGTCTGTATATCCTTCTGCTTCAGGAAGGCAGCCAGCTCATCACGCTTGGGACACCTTACAGGGTAGATATGATAGACATTCTCCTCGGCATTCTCAGCCACAAGGGGTTTGGTTATCAACGGATTCTCAATACCTTGGTCGTACATAGCAGCAATCTCACGACGGCGTTCATTGTCATTATCCAGACAAGGCAGTTTCACACACAGCACAGCAGCCTGAATCTCGTCCATACGACTATTATGGCCCTTGTACTCATTCACATACTTCTCTGCACTGCCGTAATTGGCCATTGTACGTACAATACGTGCCAGCTCTGCATCGTTGGTTGTCACACAACCAGCATCACCCAAGGCACCTAAGTTCTTACCTGGGTAGAAGCTGATGCCAGCTGCATCGCACAGGTTACCGGCAACTTTACCTTTATAGCGTACGCCATGAGCCTGAGCTACATCCTCTACCACTTTCAGCCCATGCTTCTTGGCAATGTCGTTAATGGCATCCATATCGCACACTCTTCCATATAGATGAACAGGCAAGATAGCCCTGGTTTTATCAGTTATCAGAGGTTCTATCAGGGTAGCATCTATCAGATAGTCGCTCAGATGAGGCTCACACAACACGGGTGTCATACCGGCATAGCTCACAGCCAGAATGGTAGCTATATACGTGTTAGAGGGAACAATCACCTCGTCACCGTCCTGCCATCCCAACATCTCCTTGTAGGCTTTCAGAATCAGCGCCAAAGCTTCCAACCCATTACCTACCGGCACACAGTATTCGCAACCACAGTATTTGGAAAACAGTTTAGCGAAGCGCTCATTCTCCTTTCCTAGCAGATACCAGCCACTACGAACAACCCGTGTTACCTCGCTGCTCAATTCCGGTTCAAACTTCTCGTTAACAAGTTTCAGATCCAGATACTTAACCGTCTCGCTTTGTGTGCTACGCACATTACCTGCCATCTTGTCAATCTGCGAGTTACGCAAGTCAACCTCGTACGTATCATAGCAGACAGCTCTTCCGCCGAAACCTTCCTTCTGGAATATCAGCCCCTCGTTCAGGAACTTACCGTCATTCTCGTTGCTGGTACCCATATCGAGGTATTCAAACTGCTTATATCGTTCATTTATCAGGTGCTTGAACAGCAGGTCCAAGGCGCCGAACTCCCTACCCTCATCGCCAGAGGCAATATACTGCACATGTGCCACCTGTCGGCTCTCGAATATCACCGTACCCGCTACAATGCGGTCCTCATGTCTTACCACATAAACCTTTATGTTCTTTGGGAACAGACGCATCAGACGCAGAATCTCCTGGAACGTATGCACAGGCTTGCTGTTATGATGAACCATCAGCACATCCTCCAGCAAATCCCAGAACTCCTTCAGCCCTGCCTCATCATTCTCAGAAACATGGTCAAGATAGCAGCCGTGGTCAACGGCCTTCTTAGCCTGACGCATACGCAGGGTACGCATCTTCAGGGTATTACGCTGGTTGATGGCAGTACTTACCAGTCTTCTCGTCAACTGGGCTCCTGCACGGAACAGCGCATACAGATCCTCGTCGCTGGGGATGGCACTATAAATATAAGGTATAGGCTTATAGAACACCTTCAGAGCCTGCATATAGTCGCGATAGTAGCACAGAATCTCCTGCATGATGGTCGTCACCTCCATCTGTGTCACCTCAGGCAGCACTATCAAACCACCGTATGTAAGACCCTGATGAGAATACACACACTTGGTATGCTCATCATAGTTGGCAGGGAATACAGCCACCAGGTCTTTGGTAGTCAGATGGCTCTCCTTATACTCATCATCTGGCGACACACCATCGTATATCAGCAGCGAACAGTCAAAGAATCTGTCGCTATGATAATCCATAAAGTTACGCTGCAGCAGAAAAGTCCCGTTCTTGGAACTCTCCACAAAAGTATCCCACGTCTCTTTTCTATTTATAGAATAAGGTATTATTGTCACTTCTTTCTTTAATTGAGCATTGAACATTACGCTAACCACTAACCACTAACCGCAGAAACTCACTATAGTCATGAATATAATCATCAGCATCATAGGGCTCGGATGCCAGGCTTACACAGGCAGCATCAGGCGTAAAGTCATACAGCTTGCACCAAACCAGGGGTGGGATCAGTATTCCCACGTGGGGATCGTTCATTTCCAGCACAACCTGCACCTCCCCGTCATCCACCTCCATCTTGAAGGTACCCCCTAATGGGAATATCACCATCTGGCAGGTTCTGTGCGCATGGTTCCCGCGCATGTGTCCATCTTTTATATTATAAGTCCAGAACACACGTTCAATCTTAAAGGGGATGTGCTTCTCGCACTCACCAAAAGCAAGTGAACCGCGCTTGTCGTCAATTAGGGGCAATTCTATCATTTTACACCCTTTTGGCAGCTTATTCTGTGGTATATTTCCCATTCCTTCCTTAATTTTATGGACAAAGTTACGAATAAGCGAGAGATAAACGAAATAAATCAGCATTTATTTCTTTATCCGAGCGAAAGTAACTTCGAGACGCTAGCCTCAATGTTACAATTAAATGAGCGAAATACAAAATTTATTTGAGTATTTCCGAGCGAAAGTAACTTCGAGGCGCCAGCCTCAGTGTGACAAATAAGCGAGCGGAATACAAAATTAATTATATTTCTTAGAGACGATAGTCTCAAGTTACGAATAAGTGAGCGGATAATCCTGAAAAATATAATATAAATAAGGTGTATTTATTCCAGAGCGAGAGTAACATCGAGAAATTTTCTCAAAATTCAAAAAAAATCTTGAAAGTGCTTGCGGGATTCGGAAAAAAGCTATACCTTTGCATCGCATTTGAGAAAAAGAGCTGGTAAAACAACTCAAAAACGGAATGCCGGAAGGAAGTTTGGGTGAGTGGCTGAAACCACCAGTTTGCTAAACTGACGTGCGGGTTACCGTACCGGGGGTTCGAATCCCCCAGCTTCCGCC
>JAEEGJ010027244.1_pt1 | contig 11498 bp, 6 predicted proteins | sample 8958761 | NCBI WGS metagenome assembly JAEEGJ01 (sample SAMN16246546, study PRJNA631951) | gut metagenome | biome: gut microbiome; feature: rumen; material: RS-attached | host: Bos | place: Iran: Karaj | collected 2018-10
CGTTGCAGGTGATAGTGTAGTCAATGTTGAAACCTGAGTTCATGATAGGATCGCCTGTTGCAGCAACTGACTCATAAGCACCGTCATCAAGCTTATTGCATGTTACGCCTTCATCACCGAGCTGGAGATACTGAATGTGCTCGGGCATTGAGATCCACTCAAGGTAAAGAAGTGATGCAAGCGGCTCATCATTTGTTGTCGGGAAGAAGATCTTTCTGTCGCCGGCTGTTGATGTAACATACTTTGTATGACCGCCGTTCTTGTCTGTGAAAGGATGGATAGCTACGAACTTAGCATCTTCGCCTACAGTACGCTTAAGGTTAGCATTGATGGAATCATCACCGTTTCTGAAAGGATAATCCCAGTTGTGTGTGAATGCGCCTACATAACCTGCCTTCATGTAGTCATCTTCTGTTGTATCGCCATTGCTGTAAAGAGCGAAATCCTTCCAGAGAAGGTCCTCATGATACCACTGGTTGAGGAGCTTTAAAGCATCCTTTGTGCCGGGCTCAGTGAGCTTTCTGTCATCGAAACCATTTACATAGAAATCATATGTTGAGATATCAGGATCGATGAATGATTCGATAAGTGTAGCTGCTCTCCAGCCTACATCGTAAGAGATCGCATAAGGGATCATCTTATCAGCATCCTTGCCAAGAAGTGTATCGGCATTGTCTCTGAATGCAACTATCGTATTGTAGAATTCCTCAGTTGTTGTAGGCTCCTCAAGATTCAGCTTTTCAAGCCAGTCCTTACGGATGAATGTATTGATACGGTTTGTTGTAGCTCTCTTACCTTCTATAGCCCAGAGGCTTCCTGTATCGGGATCCTTATCCCAGTATACGTTGGTATCAGTAAGCCAGTTGAACAGGTTAGGAAGAAGTGCTGCATTGTCCTGTACAAGAGGAGCAAGATCCGTAACACCGCCCATGTTGGCATATGTCTGAATAGTAGCGTAGTCGTATGTAAGGCAGATGTCAGGTGCTGTACCTGCAGCAAGCAGGTTATTCAGCTCATCAACCTCTGTCCATCTGGGAACTGCTACGAACTGAACATCTACGTTGTAGTCGTTGAGCATTCCGTCATGGATATACTTTGTGTACATGTTGTTTGTAGGATCAGATCCGCCATCATTACCACGGTCATATACTTCAACAGTGATAGATCTGGTCTCAGGGAACTTTCCGTCTACAAGCTGTCCGCCGCCGGTGGTATCTCCAACACTGGTATCGGTTGTAGGTTCAGCCTCTTCGGAACCTGCACCCGCATTTGCATCGGCTCCGCCCTCATCACCTGATCCGGCATTTGTGTCAGCGGGTTTTGATGATCCGCCGCCATTGCTTGTGCATGCAACAGCTGATACTGTCATAACTGATGCAAGCAACAGTGATAAAACTCTTCTTTTCATGTTACTCCCTTCCTTTCTTGCTTTTAGTTTTTGCTAATTTATTAAATGAAAGATCTCATTTGATCCACATTTATTCCTTTACGGCACCTACCATAACACTGTGTATGAAATACTTCTGCAGCCAGGGATATACACACAGTATCGGTATGGTGGTGAACATTACTATCGCTGCCTTTAATGAATTGGACAGACCAGGTGTGGAAAAGCCTTCCTGTGTTGAAACCTCCACGTTATTTATATTGTTGATAACGTTGTAAAGAAGAAGCTGTAAGGGATAGTACTTGGTGTTCTTGATATACATAAGAGCATCAGAGTATCCGTTCCATCTGCCCACCGCGTAGAAAAGTGCAAGCGTTGCTATAACCGGCTTTGAAAGCGGCAGATATATGGTCGTAAGTATCCTTATGAAACCTGCTCCATCGATCTCTGCTGCTTCCCTGAGTGAATCAGGAATCTGATAGAAGAAGCTCCTCATTATTATCATGTTGAATACCGAAAGACATGACGGAACGATCAGTGAAAGCGGATTATCAAGGAATCCTATCGATTTCATAAGCAGGTAGTTAGGTATTGTTCCTGCATTGAAAAACATCGTGATCGTTATAACTATATTGAAGAATCCTCTTCCTTTGAGCTTCGGGTATATCAGAGGATAAGCGCAGCATGCTGTCATGAAAAGTGAAAGCAGTGTGCCTACTATTGTAAGGAACACAGTCCATACAAACGCCCAGATATACTTCTTATCTGAAAGTACTGTCTGATATGCGAATAAAGTAAATCCTTTGGGAATCAGATAAACCTCACCCTTTACCAGATAGTCGGAACTTGACAGTGATTTTGCTAACAGGTTTATCAGAGGGATCACACATATCAGAGTGACAATGATGCAGAAACCTATGATCACATAATCCCCGAACTTGAACCTGTTTTTATTCTTAACTTTTTCTTTGATCCTGTTTACTTTTATACTTGAATCAGCCATTTTAACCTCCGATGCTGTAATAGGCATTTAAATTTTTTACCAGATTCCACGTTCTCCGAACTTCTGCGCCACCTTATTAGAGATGAGCAGGAAGATAACTCCGACTACAGACTGGAAAAGACCTATGGCTGTAGTAAACGAGAACTTAAGTCCTTTAATACCGTTCGTATAAACATAGGTTGAAAGAACTTCCGCATACTGCATGACTGTGTTGTTCTGGAATGCAAACGGTCTGTCAAAACTTGATCCAAGGATATTACCAAGGTTCATGATAAGAAGCACCACGATCGTTGATCTTATTCCGGGAAGTGTAATGTGCCAGATCTTGTCCCAGCGTCCGGCTCCGTCAACTTCCGCTGCTTCATACAGTTCGTTATTGATACCGGCAATAGCTGCAAGATAAATGATCGAATTCCATCCGAAGCTCTGCCATATACCTACAAAGATATATGTGAATACCCAATGTGTGGGCTCATTCAAAAACGGGATCGTATCACCGCCAAGCTTCTGGATAAGCTGATTTACAAGTCCGTTTGTAGGAGCAAAAAGCTGAAGTGCGATACTTGAAACGATGACCCATGAAAGGAAATGCGGCATATATGCAACAGTCTGTACCACTTTCTTGAATCTCTGAAGTCTGAGTTCATTAAGCATTATCGCGAAGATGATAGGTATAGGGAAACCTATTACCAGATCCAGAAGGTTGAGCACTACCGTGTTTCTGAGTGCGTTCCAGAAATCTTTGTTATTGAATGCTTTTATAAAGTATTCAAAACCGTGATTCTTTGCGAGAGGCATTTCCCAGACACTCTGCACAAGCGAATACTTCTTGAATGCGATCTGGATATATACCATGGGTACATATTTGAAGATCGCGAAGTAAACCATAGGAAGGAACAGCAGCAGATAAAGCTGCCAGTACCTCTTTAAATACGTACTGAACTCCTGTGGGGAAAACGGTTTCTTTTCCCTTTTTGTTTTCTTTTTTTTACCCATGATTCCTCCTTAAACACTTTCATTTACATATTTTTTCAGCACTGCTCTGACAGAGCCCGGTGTGCTGTTCATTTCTTCGAAATAACTTAATACCTTTTCGGATAAGCCTGCCTTATTAAGATCAGCTCCGAATATCTCCTTTTTAGAAAGAAGTTCCAGGATAGCATCCTTATCCTTTATGCCTGAACCATATGGATTCTTTGCCATATAAGGCTCGGCAATTTCAATTCCGGGATCCGGACTCTTCTCCATCGGATTGCCCTCATCATCATAGCCTGTGAGATATCTGAGCCATCCGGCAAACACAAGAGGGATCATTCTTAAGTTGTCTGTATCAAGTCCGCGCTCGATATATCTGCTGATCGTTATACCGAATCTGATCGGAAGCTTCTTTGAAGTATCCGTAGCTATTCTCTGAGGCGTATCGGGAAGGAAGGGATTCGGGAGTCTCTTTTTGATCACGGTATCGATAAAATCCGAAGGCTTTATTATTCCGGGATCATCTGCAACAGGGAGGCCTTCCTTATAACCTATGCTTTCTGCCAATTTCTTAAGATCCGGATCCTTCATCTCATCCGAGATCTTTTTGAAACCGAGAAGGCATCCGAATACAGCAAGTGATGTGTGTACGGGATTGAGACATGTTGTAACCTTCATGCTCTCTGCCTTCATTACTGTTTCCCTGTCAGTAAAATAGAAACCTGCTTTTTCAAGAGGAGGACGACCTGCCGGGAAATCATCTTCTATAACAAGGTATTCTGTCTCCTCTGTATTTACAAAACCTGAGGTGCAGGTATGCATTTTTGTTTCGGTTAATTCAATATCCTCTACCCCTGCATCCTTAAGCTCGTTAAGAATATTTAAATCCGGACGCGGAGTTATCTTGTCTATCATCGTCCAGGGGAAGGACACTTTGTTATTGTCACGCAGATATGCCTCAAACTCCGCGTCCGAGAGGCCACGTTCACACCAGGTACCTGCTATCTCAAGTATCGCGCTCTTTAAAAGATCGCCATTGCGTGAGCAGTTGTCCATGCTGATGCAAGCAACCGGATATGCACCGTTTTTGAATCTGTGGTAGATAAGCGCTGCCACTTTTCCAATATAGCTTTCAGCCTTTTCGGGTCCTGCTTCCATGTCATGAGCAACAGCCTTGGAGTAATTACCGCTTCCGTCTCTTAAGCTGTAGCCTTTTTCGGTTATAGTGAATGAGATCATCTGGAGAGAAGGAGAAGCAAATATCTCCTTCAGTCTTCCGTAATCCTTTCCTGCACTTCCATCCAGAACACAGGACTCCATAACAGATCCGATCACTTTTTTCTTTATATTTCCGTCTGATCCGAGAGTCATCAGAAGTGACAGATTATCATATGGAGTGTATGCCTTTTCTATAATCTCGTAATCAAAACCTTCGCATACGATAAGTCCTCTGTCATACTCGCCTGAATCCAGAAGAACCTGCATTGCAGGTGCCTGCAGAGCTCTGAAGATATTACCTGCTCCAAAATGCACCCATACCGGCTGCTGCTTTGTTTTTTCGTATACTGACTTATAATCAAATGCGGGAAGCTCTATTCCTGCTGCCAGCCATTTTTCCTTATCCTCTATTCCTTTACGTGTTAATTTCATTTGTTCTGAAGATCCTTCTTTCCTTTGATCACTGCCTCCCAGAGGCCGTTTAAATATGCTGCGCCAAGTGCTCTGTCATAAAGGCCGTAACCCGGCATTCCTTTTTCGTCCCAGATCATTCTTCCGTGATCAGGTCTTACCGGACCGTCAAAGCCAACCTCTATAAGAGCCTTTACGATCTCATACATATCAAAGCTTCCGTCTTCAGAAAGATGAGCAGCTTCTTCAAAATCAAGGCCTTCGCTGTAACGTATATTTCTGATATGTGCAAAATGTATCCTGCCCTCAAGCGATCTGATGATATCGGGAAGATCATTATTCTTGTCCGATCCGAGTGATCCGGTGCAAAGTGTCATTCCGTTATGAACATCATCAACTGCCTTCATGAGTTTCAGTACATTCTCTTTACTGGTGATGATCCTCGGAAGTCCGAACACACTGTGTGCCGGATCATCGGGATGTATCGCCATCTTGATGTCGTACTTATTGCAGACAGGCATTATCTTTTCAAGAAAATAAACAAGATTGTTGAAGAGATCTTCTTCAGAAACATTTTCATAAAGATCGAACAGTCTGTGTATTTCAGCCATTCTTTCCGGTTCCCAGCCCGGCATTACAGTTCCGTTCGTATTGTTTTTTATGGAATCAAACATCTTCTCCGGATCGGTGTTTTTTACTACCTCATCTTCATAAGCCATTACGGTCGATCCGTCGGGACGTTCTTTTGCAAGATTTGTTCTGGTCCAGTCAAATACCGGCATGAAGTTGTAACATACCATGTGAATATCTTCTTCACCGAGAGCCTCAAGTGTCTTTATATAATTCTCTATATAAAGCTCCCTGTCACCGGTTCCGGCTTTTATATCATCATGTACATTAACGCTCTCGATACCTGAGATCTTAAGACCTGCAGCTGCTGCATCAGCCTTAAGAGATTTTATCTCTTCACGAGTCCAAAGCTCTCCCGGCTTCTTTCCGTAAAGAGTAGTGATCACTCCTTTTACTCCGGGAATCTGAGCGATATACCTTATCGGTATAGTGTCATATCCGGTTCCGAACCATCTGAATGTCATTTCCATATTTTCTGTTTCCTGTTCTTTAAATTTTTAAATTTTTTCCTAAAAAGCAAGGTGTCTGCGTTTGTTTGTGCACAATTTACAATACTGTTTGCTTCATCTTGTGCGTTTTCGCATAATGCACAACATAAGCAACTTCTTATTGTGTAATTTTGCACAAATTTCAGGATTATGAAACTTTTTTCCAAATTCCTCTATACATCCTGACGACAAAATTATAAAGTTTAGAGCAATAATTGAACATTGTTGTAACTGTCTGAAACATTGCAGAGACTGCAATGATATGCTATTTTTGTAGTAAATGAGGTAACAAAACATGAAAAATGATGAACTGAGATCACCATTTACGACAAGACAATATATGTTGTCTGAGGATTATGAGATTTACTTCTACAGCGATCTTCACATCAAACCAACTCCCCTTCACACTCATCCGTACTATGAATTCATGTTCTTTGTACAGGGAGATGCTGTGATGGTAACAGGCAACCGGACTTTCAAGCTTGAACCCGGAGATATGATGCTTATCCCACCCGGGGTACCGCATCATTCCATAATAAAAAACCCCGACGTTTTGTATCAGCGTTTTATCATCTGGATAAGCGCCGAGCTTTACGGACATCTTTCTAAACTGTCGCCGGATTACAATCTGGTATTTTCGCTTTCAGCGGAGAAAGGATGCTACAGACACCACTACGACACGCTTGAATTCAATAATATCCAGACCTATATATTTGAAATTTTGCGAGAGCGACATTTCGAACGTTACGGAAGAGACGCAAGGATACAGATACTTATACAGAGCCTGATACTGAACATTAACCGGACTGCTTACGAGACCATACATCCGCCGGTACTGAAGAAAGAAGCCGATCTTTATCAGAAGATCATAGATTATATAGATTCACATCTGTCGGAAAACATTTCACTCGACAGTATTGCAGAATACTTTTATGTATCAAAATCACACGTATCACATACGATAAAAATGGGAACAGGCCTGTCCACTAACCGGTATATAAAGAAAAAAAGACTGGAGCAGTTCCGTTCCATGCTTATCAGCACCGACGACATAAATACTGCCTGTCGTGACTGCGGCTTTACGGAATACTCTACTTTTTTCAGAGCCTTTAAGGAAGAATACGGTGTTTCACCAAACGAATACAGAAAACAGCTTGCTGAAGAACGAAAACTTTTTGCTGAAGAAAAAAACAAATAAATTTACTGCGAAAAAAAGTCCCGGAGCCGTATGGTCCGGGACTTTTGAGCATTATTAAAATTTATTTTGTTTTTACATACTCGGAAACCTCTCCTGCGAATTTTGTGATATTCACAAGTGAATCCGAAACCCTGGCAGTTTCTTCTGCCTGCTGAGTTGCAGTAACACTGACTTTGTCCACTGCATCTTTTACTTTATTTACCGAATCGGTTATTCCGCCAAGCGACTCACTGATCTCTTTTGCGGAATTGCCGCTGACCTGAGCAAGCTTACCCATTTCCGAAGCAACAACAGTAAAGCCTCTTCCTGCATCTCCGCTTCTTGCAGCTTCTATGGATGCATTAAGCGCAAGTATATTTGACTTAGAAGCATTGCTCCGTATGGTATCAACCATCCTTGAAGCTTTTTTAACAACATCCTCAACCTGATGTGTTATATCCCTGATGTTATCAAGCTGCTCAACCAGCTTACCGGCACCCTCATCGATCTTTTCTACACCTTCCATCGATGAATTCAGTTCATTGCCGAGCTCTTCAATTGAACTGGTAATCTTTATATCTCTCTCCAGCGAATAAGCACATGTAACACAGCCAACAACAACACCGCCTTCATGAACAGGTGTAACAATGCCTTTAACCGGGATGCCAAGAAATTCCTTAGGAAGAATACTTACATCCTGTTTACCTGTTTCCATTACTGTAAGCATGGTGTTATGTGCAGGAATATTCCTGTCAAGAGGTACTCCGGGTACAGCAGCAGGCATCTTAAACCCTGATGCAGGCCAGGTTGCAAGGGTCTTTTCCCTGTCGATAAGCGACAATTGGCAATCAACTCCGGTAATACTTTTTACGAGCGGAAGTACGATCTTTAAAGCTTCAAGTGTTTTGCTTTCCATGGTATCGCCTTTCTGTTCAATCTGAAATATTAGGATACGTTTTACAGCTATGATGCCATTGTATCTCCATCAGTTATTATACCCTATTATAACCGGATTCGGTACCGTTCATTTCTAAAAAATTGCTATTCACAGCCCTCGTGCTGTGAATAGCAACTAAAAATACTATCTTGTCACTGTATGGTAAGAGGCTTTGCCTTGATCTTAAATTTCACTGTCTTAAAACCGCCATATTCTCCGGTTCCCTTGATCACTACTGCGGCATTACCTTTACCGGTATTATTTCTGTATGTGTTCTTTAATACAGAATATTCAGGTATTGCTCCGCCCAGCCTCAGCTGTATGTCATTCTTTGAAAGCTTTATTTCATTTCCGTTATAGATCTTTTCACCTGATACGGAAACCTTTGCCTTTGATATATCACGGCCGGGAGCAATAACTCTGAAAGTAACCGTTGCGGCAGTTCCTTCATATGCAGAACCCGCAGCGCCATATACGGTAAGCCTTAAGCTTGTGTTCACAGGGATCACATCACCTGCTTCTACCCTGGCACCTGCAGCCCTCTGTACCATCGAACCTGTTGCAGACTTTACTTCGGTAGCCTTTGCATATGTATAGATCAGATTCTTTGAATACCCTTTGCCTGCAGGAATCTTCTTACCGTTTGAATCTAATATCGTCAGCTTAGTCTTGCAGTTAAATGCTTTATCTTTCCATTCAACGTCATTTGCAAGTATCGTAAGCTTCTTAAGGTCACTCTTTTCAACAGTAAATGTCACAGGAATACTGCCTGTATAATTGCCCTTTCCTTTGACTGTGATAGTAGCTACTGCTCCGGCAGTTTTATTATTTGTATATTTCAAAGTGTAATCGCGGCCTTCAACAAGCGCGATATCATCAACCGTGACTACAACCGAAGGCTTAGCTCCGCCATTTACAAATACTGCCTTTTCAGGGCTCTTTACACTGATCTTATGACCGGCACCGCCATTTGAAAGATCGATCTTATTTATCTTGAATGACTTCTTGATCGTTCCGCTGTATCCGTTCACACCGTTTACAACAACAGTAGCCTTGCCTGCACTCACGCCCTTTATAAGCACGTAGTTATAATCATATCCGGATCTTTCAGCTTCGGAGAGCCCCAGATACTGATCAAGTGCGATACCATTAAGCACCTTACCGCCTGAGGTAACCTTTACCAGTCCGTTTAAGCTTGCCTCCCTTCCGGTATAAGCCATATCAGGAATAGCTGCCATATCTCCGTTCACCAGCTTAACTCCTGATGCATTGCCCGAAGGCATAGCAGTGATAACGAAACCGATCACTGATGATGATGTGTATTTGCCCTTACCCTTTATGGTAATGGTAGCAGCGCCATAAGTTTTATTCTTCTTATATTTGACAGTATAGTCGACGCCCTTTTTGAGCAGCACGTTTCCATCATATACATTGAGATGATATGCCGCTGTACCAAACGGATCCTCTTCAAATGTCCATGCATGACCGATAGCCGGAACTTCTGAAGGAACACCTGCTACCCATATGCCCTTCATGACATCTTCGATCTTTTTGCCTTCTTTTTCCAGTTTAGCGAGCAGCTCAACTCTGTCAGCTTCCTTAACATCACCCCAACCGACTGCATTTATGGAAGCCTCTTTAGGGATATCAACACCGGGAACCGGTTCAGGCTTCTCTTCAGGGATCTCTACAGGAACCTCTTCCTCAGGATCTACAATAGGAGCATCTTCAGGGATTTCTTCAGGCTGCTCTTCAGGCTTCTCTTCAGGTTTTTCTTCAGGTTTTTCCTCTGTAGATTCTATCGGATCCCCTGCACTCTTAGGATCTTCCTTGGGATCTACGTATGTAGTATTCTCATAAGGCGTAGTCTTCAGGTCAGGAAGGTGTACAGGGTTACCGCCTTCGCTCATTCTCTGTGCATAAGATGCTGCTTCATCAAGATTACACAGATTATGAAGATCTTCCTTAAATTCAGCAATAGTTATCCTGCCGTGAGGTAGGCAGTATACGGCATCTTTTTCATAATAATTTACATGAAACTGTATGGACCATGTGAACGGCCCCCATGCATAGAAGTCAATATCATTGTAGTCTTTATAAAAGTCTGTACGACCATAGTCAAACGCATCTCCCAATTTAAGAGTTCTTGCAAATCTATGTGCCATAAGCGCCCAGTCCTGCCTGCTGATGGGCTGACTGCCGTTGAAAGTATCATCACAGAGCACCGGATAGCCAAAGCAGATATCATGATCCTCGCCCCACTTGATGGCATCCTTATACGGATTATCGGCACTGATATCAGTAAATCTGGGAGAACCGCTTACTGCAGGCTTTCCTGCAAGTTCATAAAGACTTTGCATAGCACCGTATCTTGTGACAAACTTATCAGTATCGGAATGACCGTCATTAGTATTCAGGACACTGTCGGGTACCTTAGTTCCATTAAAATCAGCATTTACCTTTACATATTCTTGATTATGAACGCCGACAACATATGTCATCTCATCTAAAGGATCACCGCTTCCGCCATAATAAAGTTCCCTGAAGTACACTGAAGAGCTGACATTCTCGTTGATCACATTTTTACCTTCGTTGTATGCCTTGCAAAGACTGTAATTCTTGCTGATGTCTATGGTTTCATCTTCAAGCCCGTGAAGTCCGTAAGCAAGCAGGTAATAAAGCTTCGGATTGTGTGAAAGATCCAGCTTTTTAAGCTTTGTATTACACTGAATTGCAAGATAGGTAAGCTCAGGATTCTTCGAAAGATCGATCTCCTTTAAACTATCATAATTAGGCGCAGGACCAAGGTTACCTGCAGAAAGCTCTTGCAGATTAGGATTGTGAGTCACATCTATCTCACTCATATTGGTATATGCAACTACAAGATAATTAAGATCGGGCATCCCGCTTACATCTATATTTCCAAGATTCTCATTTTCCCAGCAATCAAGCCTCTTCATCTGATGATTCTTGGTAACATCAAGTGATGTCAGCTTATTATTTTTTATAGACAGATTGGTAAGCCTGGAATTGTGTGTAAGATCTATCTCTGTAAGACCATCGTTTGCGCAGAACAGATGCTCAAGATCCGGATTCTTAGTCACATCCAGAGTCCCAAGGTTTGGATTATCACTGCACTCGATATAAGCCATCTTCTCGTTTTTAGTGAAATCCAGTGAGCGGAGGTCGTTCTTATAACAATAGATCCACTCCAATTGCTCACAATCATCCGTTTTCAGTTCCGTAAGGGCGCAATCGGAACACCAGATTCC
>JAEEGJ010027262.1_pt1 | contig 11492 bp, 7 predicted proteins | sample 8958761 | NCBI WGS metagenome assembly JAEEGJ01 (sample SAMN16246546, study PRJNA631951) | gut metagenome | biome: gut microbiome; feature: rumen; material: RS-attached | host: Bos | place: Iran: Karaj | collected 2018-10
TAAAGATTGTAGCAGCCTCACGAGCGTTGGTGACCTGAGTGCATGCACGTCCATTGGGAACTATGCCTTTGAAAATTGCAGCAGCCTGACGAGCGTGGGCGACCTGAGTGCATGCACGTCCATTGGAATAGATGCTTTTTCAGGTATGTCTTCCTGTCCATACATTACCTTCACATCACCCACAATTCCCATGATTACAAGGAGCATTGCCGACATGAGTGTTATATTTGTGCCACAAGAGATGATTGGCAATTACCGCTCTGCGGACGGATGGAAAGACCTGACCTACGTGTTTCCTATTGGAACGCAAACCGAATACGATGTAACCATCAATGCACAGGATGCTTCATCGGCATTGTATGCCGCCATCGGAGAAAACAATCTGCAGGACGTGGTGAAACTGAAGGTGACGGGATCGTTCAACAGCTACGACGTGATGATTATCCGAAACAAAATGATCAACCTAAAACACCTCGACTTGAGCGATGCCAGCATCGTGGCAAACGACTACGAATACTACACCGGTTGCCATAGCGAGGACAACGTGATAGGCAATAATATGTTCCGCGATCTCAAACTTGGGGCAATGAAACTGCCGAAAAACATCAAGAAGATAGGCATTTATGCCTTCTATAATACAGGCCTCTTTGAGTTGTCTTTGCCTGAAGGATTGGAAGATATTGGAAGTTATGCGTTTTCTGGATGTCACATCAAAGAAATCACCATTCCGGAAGGTATAAAAAGACTGAAATCATATACTTTTGCGCCTTTAGGTATAGATATAGTTAGGCTGGAACGAATCCACTTGCCATCCACTTTGGAAGTGATAGAGGACCAATGTTTTGGTGCTGTTACAGACAATTGCCTTACCGAACTGATTCTTCCCACAGGACTGAAAAGAATACAAGGCTCATTAGGAAGGAACAATGTTGCTACCACCGTCCATATCCCCCCAATGATGGAATATATAGCCGATGGTGCATTCTCACAGTGGTACGCCGTAAAGGACTATTACGTCTATGTGGTTGATCCCATCAGCGCAAACATGAACACCTTTGCCAACTACACCACAGCAACGCTGCATGTTCCGACGCAAAGCTACTATAACTATTACTGGAACACGCAGTGGAGCCAGTTTGCCAACCTTGTGGAGTTTAACGAGCCTTACGAGCGCTTCTACCTTAACAACGACTTCACGCTGGCCGAAGACAAACGCTTCGACGGCGTGCCCAGCGCCGACTTTAAGAAGAACTCGGGCTTCATCGTGGAAGGCAATGCCAGCCAGACCCTCAACGAGGTGCACGTGATGAGCGACGGCACGGACGCTGCCAGCATCATCGACGCTGGCAACATCAACATCAATAAACTCTGTTACGATATCACCATCAGTGCTAACAAATGGTATTTCTTCAGCTTCCCGTTCCGCGTGAAGTGCAGCGATATCGTTGCACCCGGTTATTATGCTCTGCGTTATTATGACGGCGAAGAGCGAGCCGCCAACGGTTCGGGCGGATGGAAGGACTACACAGGCGAATACCTGGAGCCCGGCGTGGGATATATCATCCAGTGCAACACCGCCGGAACGCTGAGCATCCCCGTGTCCAATCCTGCATTCAACGGACAGGACAAGGAGACTGAGCTGACCATGCATTATGCTGAAAACAGCCAGCATGCCTCGTGGAACTTCATCGGCAACCCTTGTAACAGCTACTACAACATCGACGACTGTGGATACGACGCGCCGCTGACCATCTGGAACGGTAGCGGATACGATGCCTACCGTCCCGGCGACGACGAATACCTGCTGCATCCCTTTCAGGCATTCTTTACCCAGAAACCAGAGGACAGCAGCCGCCTGCAGTTCGAAAGTGACAGCCGCTGCACCTACCAGCAAGGACAGAAACAGCAGAGCAATGCAAAGGCCGCGCGCATGATGAAGGGTATTAATCCCAAACGACTCTTCATTAACCTGACCATAAGCGACGGCACAAACAGCGACCGCACACGCGTGGTGTTCAACGACGCGAAAGCCGACGCATACGAGCTGGGAACGGATGCCGCCAAGTTCCTGACCAACAGCATACCGCAAATCTACTCCACAGACGGAACCAACGTACGCTATGCCATCAACGAGCGTCAGCAGGGCGAGGTGAAACTGGGCTTCAACGCTCCTAAAGCTGGCACCTACACCATAGCCGCCGTGCGCATGGACATGCCGATGAAGCTGCGCGACCTGGAAACGGGTACCGTAGTCAGCCTGACAGACAAAGATTATTCCTTCGAGTCGAAGGCCGGCACGTTCGACGACCGCTTCATGCTTGAGATTGACAACAGCGCTACTGGCATTGCCCAGCTGAACAAGGAAACGGGCGCCAGCGTCATCAGTGCAGGCAACGGCCTCTACGTAAGTGGACTGAACGGCACATACGCTACCATCTATAACACATCGGGCGCCATTGTCGCTCAAAATGTTGGCAACGGCTTCATGCCACTCGCCACCGGCATCTATATTGTGAAAGTGAATGGCAAGAGCGCCAAGGTGGGCGTAAAATGATAACAGAACGCACATAATCATGATGAGAAAAAATCGTGAGATAATATGGATGCTGTTGCTTCTCTGCTGGGGAAGCATCAGCACCTTTGCGCAAACCGGCGGCTTCGACCCCGTGAATCCGCCCGAACCGATGCTGCAATACAAGGTGACGGTGAACAGCACCCCTAGTAATGTGGCATACACATCGGGAGGGGGAAAATATAATGGGGGAACAACGATAACCATCGGAACGTCGTCGAGTAACACAAACTATGTGTTCGACCATTGGTTGAAAGACGGTGAGAGAATAGACGAGAGCGCCAGCTTCAGCTATGTGGTGGAAGCAAAGAACGTTGTATTCACAGCGGTGTACAGATTTAACCCTACCAGCCCGCCCGAACCGACGGTAAGCAACAAATACCGGCTCTATTTGGTGCCGTCGCCGCAAGGCATCTGCTCGTTTAACATGACCAGCGGCTTAAAGAAAGAGGCTGGCAGCAGGTTTCAGCTACGGGCGAATGGCAGCCAGGGATTTGTGTTCTCAGGCTGGTATGACGGTGAGGAACTGGTGAGCAACCAGTCGAGTTTCTACTACATCATGCCCGCACGCGACGTGACGCTGACCGCTAAATACACCTACGATCCCGACAATCCCGGTGAGCCCGAAGGAAATCAGGAGAACGTGGACAACTATCTGCTGGGGGACGTGAATAACGACGGCTACATCAACCTGACGGATGCCGACTGGGTTGTAAAACATTTCGTAGGAAGGACACCCGACGGATTTAATTATCGCGCTGCTGATGTGGATGAAGACGGGAATATCAACCTGACGGATGCCAGGCTTATCGTAAACATGTTTATTGGTAGAAATTAGAAAAATCTATATGAAAATGAAAAAAATCTATTTAGCTGTTTTAGCCATACTCTTTACAACAGCCTCTGCATCAGCGCAGGTACTGAAAGTGGACGACATTGAAGCCTTGGCAGGAGAAACGGTCTCCTTTACACTTCAGCTGGACTGTGCTGGTGGCAGTTATACGGGTATGGAATTTGACATTCAGTTCCCCAACGACTATTTCACCACTACCCGGCAGGCCACCACTGCCGGAGGATGGGATGGCGCGTTTAGTATTGGTGACGTCGGCGCATTTGGTGAGAATCTTTCCAGATCGGGTGTACTCTCATATTCTGACACACCGATACCTGGCACAGGCATGAACGACCTGGGCAGCGTTGAAGTAAATGTGGACGCACTCACTCCGCTCGGTGAATATGACGTGACCATAACAGGTGTAACCATGATTGGAGAGCAGCGAATACCTGTAGCCGATGCCTCTTTTAAGATAAAAGTCGTTGAGCGTCATACGGTAATTCTTGACGAGACCTCAACCACAATGCCTGATGCTGCAACCGATGTGATAGCCGTCGTGAAGCGCACTATTAAGGCCAACGAGTGGAGCACCATCTGCCTGCCTTTTGCCATGACCGAGGAACAGACGAAGGCTGCCTTTGGGGAGGATGTGGAGATAAATGATTTCACAGGTTGTGAGACCACGGAAAACGACGACGAGGAGATTACTGCGATATTGGTGAAGTTTGCTCCTGTCACCGAAATGGAAGCTAACCATCCATACGTAATAAAAGTGGCAGAGCCTATATCGGAATTCACCGTGGAAGGAGTGGATATAGAACCCGAGGAAGAGGTATCCCTCGATTTGGATGAATTACGATTAGGTTCAGGAACCAAGAAAGACCCGTATCGTTATTACTATAACAGCTTTATCGGCACCTACGTTGCAAATACTGAAGTACCGGAGAATACGCTGTTTATCAGCGAGAACAAGTTCTGGTACTCTACGGGAAGTGCCAGGATGAAGGCATTCAGAGGCTACTTTGACTTCTATGACGTTCTTACCGATGTGGAAAATGCTCAGGCCAAAATCAGTTTCTCTTTTGTAGACAGTAGCGTAGACTCGATTAGGGGGACTGTTGCAGGAGATAGCCGCTCAGAAGATGAGATATATACCATTGATGGCGTTTTAGTGGGGAAAGGTATCTCAACGAAGCAGCTGCCCAAAGGCGTTTATATTATAAAAGGTAAGAAACTGGTGATAAAATAGAATGTCCGACAGATTATGAAAAAAGAATATTTACGCCCACGGGTAATGACAATAATATGTATAGGCGAGGATTTCATTCTCGGCTCAAAAGGTGTTACCGGTAATAACGGCATAGAATATGGTGGCGTGGATGACGGAACGCATGACCCCTCTGCCAAAGAATCCGATTCGGAGAGCATTTGGGAAGAAGAGGCTGTCTCTACGAGAAATAACCTGTGGGACGAATAGAAGACACGAATGGAAAAATCACTTGAGGAGTAATTAGAAACTCGCCACACAGTGTATCTAAAGCATTGTGTGGCGAGTTTTGTTGACATTACATAGTAAAAAGCTAAAGGAAGGAATGTTTTAATAATATTATGAAGTATGTTTTAGAATATTTCCTGATTTTTGAAAAGTATACTGAAAAATTCTCTCACTTGTTGCAGATAAAAAGTTTTTCTCAAAAAAAATGTCACTTTGCCACTTGCCCTGTGTTTATCGGGGCTAAGGCGGTGGCATTATGGTGAAAAGGCGATGATTTTTCCATGAATTGTTTCCTCAATACAACAGGCCGACAAGCCATAAAGGTAGCTTTTTGCCAACAGGGAATTCCATGGAGTCGGCCAAGATAAAATGGTTATTGTAATAACCAAATTTTGAGCGAAAAAGGTTACTGCAACAACCTATTATTAACAATTTTGGTGATTCAACTAAGCGTTGTATTTTGTTTTGTGATTATTTTCATTTGATCAACGATTACATAGCATCTTCCTGCGCGCAGCAGCCTTCGCGCGCGTATAAAAAGTTTTTTCTCGAAAAGAAATGCCACTTTGCCACTTGCCCTGTGTTTATCGGGGCTGAGGCGGTGGCATTATGGTGGCATTAGTGGCATTTTCGGGCGATTTCTTATCATTTTTATGCGCAAAAATAAGCTGAAAGGGAAGATTTTTGCTAGATTTTTGTTTTAGATTTATGCCAAATGGCTGATGGGCGGATTGATTAGTGCAGATGCCTTGCACCGTTAGTGCCAATGGGCGGCACTGTTAGTGCTGATAGGCGGCACTGTTATAAAGTAAGAAACTAAAGCTCAATTCTACACACATATCTCTTGCAATCTTTTAACCCGATTAAAAATTTGCATAAAATTCTTTGCAATCTTTTAATATTTTATTATCTTTGCAGCGATAAAACGAATAACACATGATGATAGAAAGAACTCTATCCGAGAAATTGCTGCAGTTGTCCAGCCAATATCCCATTGTGACGCTGACAGGCCCCAGGCAGTCAGGTAAATCTACTTTGTTGAGAAACGCTTTCCCTGAGTACACTTACTTATCGCTAGAAGACTTGGACATCCGAGAATTTGCCAGTGCAGACCCACGTGGTTTTTTGTCTACTTACAGCAATAAGGTCATCATAGATGAGGTTCAAAGAGTCCCCGCCTTGTTCTCCTATCTGCAGACCCACGTTGATAAAGCCGGAGAAACGGGGATGTTCATGCTGGCAGGCTCACAGAATTTCCAACTGATGGAAAGTATCAACCAATCTTTGGCGGGGCGCACAGCAGTCTTACGTCTGCTTCCTTTTTCACGTCAAGAACTTCTCCCAACAGGACTTCTACCGACAAACATCAACACAGAGATCTTTACAGGTAGCTACCCACGTATCTACGACAAAAGCATAGCCCCCACTGACTATTATCCTTACTATATCCAAACGTATGTGGAGCGTGATGTGCGCCAACTGAAGAACATTGGAGACTTGAGTAAATTTGTGCGTTTCCTCAAACTTTGTGCCGGACGTATAGGACAACTTCTCAACCTGTCATCACTGGCCAATGAATGCGGTATTTCCGTTGCAACCGCCTCTTCGTGGGTTTCAGTACTTGAAGCCAGCTATATTTGCTATCTGCTACGTCCTGACTGGAACAACTTTTCCAAACGTCTAGTAAAAACTCCAAAGTTGTATTTCTACGACACTGGGCTTGCCTGCTCACTACTTGACATCAAGTCTGCAGAACAGGTGGACAGTCATTATCTCAGAGGCGGTCTGTTTGAGAACATGGTCATCAATGCGTTCATCAAGGAAGAATGGCATCACGGACAAGAACCTGACCTCCGTTTCTGGCGCGATAGTCAGGGCCACGAAGTCGACCTGTTGGTCTATGATGGCGAGACGCCGCGGGCTTATGAGATAAAGTCAGGTGCGACTTTCTCCACCGATTTCTTTAAAGGACTCTCCAAATGGGCGACTTTCGCAGGTATTTCAGAAGACAGGTTAAACGTTATCTATGGGGGAGAGACTAGCCTAAATACCTCAAAAGGCCAACTCCTTGCTTGGAGTAAGTTCGGATTATAACAATAGTTGAGCGTAAGCGAAACTTCAATTACCTAACTATAAATAACACGATAACAGGATATGAAAATAGTGAAAGCAGTAACCTTTGTGATGATGGGATGCGTGCTCGTTGGCCTAACAGCCTGCGACGGAGAGAGATGGACGGAGAAGCAAGTGGATTCTTTCATGCTGGTCACCCAGAAGGGAGGGCCTGCATTAGGATATTCGCCGCAGTCGGGCGTCAAAATCCTGACTGTTGACGGCTATGCCTTCAAGGACCTGAACCGGAACGACTCACTGGATGCCTACGAGGACTGGAGACTGACGGCACAGGAAAGGGCTGCCGACCTGGCATCGAAACTATCGGTGGAGGAGATTGCCGGACTGATGCTCTACAGCAGTCATCAGTCGGTGCCGATGGTTTCGCACATGGGGTTCGGAGAATCGACCTACGGCGGCAAGTCGTTTGAAGAAAGCGGTGCCAAGCCCTCCGACTTATCCGACGACCAAAAGAAATTCCTGCGCGACGACCATCTTCGGGCAGTCCTGATGACGGGCGTGGAGAGTCCCGAGGTAGCTGCCCGGTGGAACAACAACATGCAGGCCTACGTTGAAGCACTCGACCACGGCATTCCAGCCAATACCAGTTCGGACCCACGCCATGAGGCCAAGGCAACCACCGAATACAATGCGGGCGCTGGCGGTCAGATTTCGCTCTGGCCCACTTCGCTCGGACTGGCGGCAACCTTCGACCCGCAATTGGTTTATCGCTTCGGCGAGATAGCATCCGAGGAATATCGCGCACTGGGCATCGCCACCGCCCTTTCGCCACAAGTGGACATCGCCACCGATCCACGCTGGACCCGTTTCAGCGGCACCTTCGGAGAAGACCCACAGCTAGCTACCGATATGGCACAAGCCTACTGCGATGCCTTCCAGACAACACCCGACGCCAAAGGATGGGGACAGAAGAGCGTCAATGCGATGGTGAAACACTGGTATGGATACGGAGCACAAGAGGGCGGCCGCGACTCTCACCTTGCCTCCGGAAAATATGCAGTCTATCCCGGCAAGAACCTGGCCATGCACAAGCGTTCGTTTGTAGAGGGAGCCTTTCATCTGAAAGGCGGCACCGAGATGGCCTCTGCCGTGATGCCCATCTATAGCATCCTTTGGAATCAGGACCCCTCGGGCGAGAACATGGGCGGCAGCTATAGCCGCTGGCTCATCCAGCAGCAGCTCCGCGACGAAGCAAAGTTCGAGGGAGTGGTTTGCACCGACTGGGGCATCACAAAAGACATGAAAGTACTCGACAGTCCGAGGGGCGGCAAGCCCTGGGGCGCAGAATCGCTCACCGAGACCGAGCGCCACTATAAGATTCTGCAGGCAGGAGTAGACCAGTTCGGTGGCAACAACGAGATTGGTCCCGTGCTCGAGGCCTATCAGATGTGGGCAAAGGAACAGGGCGAGGCAAGCGCCCGCGAGCGTTTCGAGCTGTCGGCACGCCGGTTGCTGCTCAATGTATTCCGCGTCGGACTGTTTGAGAATCCATACTTAGACCCTGTCGAGTCGCGGAAGATTGTGGGCAATCCTGAATTTATGAAAGAAGGATATGAGGCACAGCTGAAGTCGGTTGTGATGCTGAAGAACCACGCCAACCAGACGCTTCCCGTGAAAGAAAAGAAAAAGGTCTATGTACCCAAGCGCCACTTCCCCGCCATCCCAGGACTTTGGGGCGGCATCTCTGAGGAAAAGACGGTGGAGCCCATCGACCTCGCCTTGGTGGCCAAGTATTTCGAAGTGGTGAAGGAACCTGAACAGGCCGACTTTGCCATCTGCCTGATTGAAGAGCCCAGCGCAGGTTTCGGTTACAGCACGAATGATGTGAAGAGCGGCGGCAATGGTTACGTCCCGTATAGTCTGCAATACGATGACTACACAGCCACCTATGCCCGTAGCGTGAGCATTGCCGGCGGCGACCCCATGGAGAAATTCACCAACCGGAGTTTCAAGGGAAAGACGGTAAAGACCTATAACCGCGACGACATGCTGCTGGTGACGAATACGAAAAAGGAGATGGGAGAAAAGCCCGTCATCGTCGTTCTGGAGACGGGCCGCCCCGTAGTTCTTTCGGAAATAGAACCCTTTGCCGATGCCATTCTGGTCTCGTTCAACGTGCAACATCAGGCATTGCTCGACATCATCAGCGGAAAGGCAGAGCCTTCAGCCCTGCTGCCCATGCAGATGCCTGCCGACATGAAGACGGTGGAAGAACAACTGGAGGACGTGCCCCGCGACATGCGCTGCTATCAGGATGCCGACGGCCACACCTACGACTTCGCCTTCGGCATGAACTGGCAAGGCGTCATTAACGACGAACGAGTGAAGAAATACGGGAAATGATTAACGGCCACCGCCGCCACCACCGCCGGAGTATCCGCCGCCACCATCAAGTGACGACCATACACCATGACCATCGCTGCCGGAACTCTTCCGGTGGAACAGCATCGCAATGGCATCGTTGGCAGAACTGTAGATGGCATCGCTGAACATGTATACCACATCTTCTTTAGCCTCGGCAACATCAATGCTCTGTGCCAGCTTCGACATCTCCAGGTATTCGGGGCATATTTCCTTCATGTCCTTTCTCACCTGGTCGGCAATACCGAAGAACTCGGCATAGACCATATACTTGTCCCAAAGCTTCACCTCCATCATCTTGCGCTCGTTGAGCAGGGAGAAATCCTTTAAGAATGCCTTCAGGCCGTAAAGGTCGGCGGCGTTTTTCTCGATATATTTCTTGTCTGGCTTGGTCTCCAGCAGGTTCATGAAGTCCTTCACCTTGGCAACGTTGTCCTTCTTCTTGCACCACGACTTGAACTCGGTGGGCTGCAAGACGAGGTCTTTGCCCGAGGCCATGGTCAGCAGACGCAGCACATGCTGGCACAAGCGGTCGTCGCCCTTGGTTTCCTGGTCAATCTTCTCGATAGGATTCAATATCTTGAGCATATCCTGCAACTCATCGTTATACTTCTCGCGGGTGATGGTCAGGTCGCCGCGCGACATCAGTTTCAGCAGCAGCGCTCCTATCACGTGCTGTTCGTCCATACCCGAGAAATAGCTCAGATCATCGACCAGCATCTTATTCATCGGCAGCGTCCAGTCTTTCTTTACATCGCGGAAGTAGCGACCATCCGCGATGCCCAACTTCCGGCGGCGCAGCTTGGTGCGTAACGGAGAAAGTGAGAATATCCAGAACAAGACTGAACATATACCGAGGAGGAGATATCCGAAGAACGTCAAGATGGGCCATACAAAGAAATACAGCAGGACACATACAAGCACTATGCCGATGGCCAGCACCCATTCCCAGAAACTTAGATCGTCGGTTTCGTAGTCGCTGCCCTCAAGGGCACGTTTCTTCTTGTCGGCCCAAGGCTCATTGGCCTTGGCGGCAGGCTGGAACAATCCTTTGTCGAACTCAAGCAAGAGAATCATGCGCTTCGAGGAAGAGAGCTTGCCCTGCGAGTCAGCCACCAGACAGCTGTCGCCGATGAACTCAAAACGGCCTTCGTAGCCGAATGCCCAGTGCCGGGTATTGCTTTCCGACAACTGGATAGAATCTTCGGCGGTGATGGTCACGTTGGCCTGCTTGATGGTACAGTCCATATCAACGAAGCAATGGTTGAAACCGTCGTTAGTGTCGTACGATTTAACCAGATTGGTCAGCGTATAACTGACCACATATTCATGACGGCCATAGTCGCCGAAACCCCAGCAGATTTCCTGACCATTTTTATACAAACCGCACTTACCGGCCTTCTCCTTACGACTGGCATCAGCGTCCCACGAACTTAAGGTCTGATAGGGCTGAAGTCCCTCTTTACCAGGGATATAGCCTTTCACCGACAACTGCTCGATTCGCATGTCGCCAAGTCCGCGATGAGCCACGAACCACTCTGTTTGGGCATCATCGTCGTCAACGTCGATATCCCATCGCTCCACTATGGCGGCATTTCCGTTACTATAGAGTTTGACCTTGATGTCAAGGCTGTTCACTTTACTTGCCAGAACATCTGTCACAAACATGCTGATAATCAGCAGCAGTCCTAACGTTATCTTTCTTGTCATAAGTTGCAAGGGTTGTTTTTTCGCATGCAAAGATAGTCATTATCCGCGAAACCTACAAATTTATCAGTATCGTATTATCTTCCACATACTATTTTTATTACAAATAAATTTTGATATTCCACTCATTTTAATTAACTTTGCAAACAAATCACAGAATTAATAACAACTACTTTTAATTATGAACAACATCAAACTTGACATCACAAAGGCTGCCTGCTTCCTGGAGGCTGGAGCCGTGAAGGCTTTTGAACCACAGGTGAAAGCCGCTCAGAAAGCTTTGGAAGAGGGCACCTGCCCAGGTAATGACTTCTTAGGATGGCTCCATCTGCCGTCGAGCATCACGCCTGAATTCCTCGCTGAGGTGGAGGCTTCTGCCCAGGTACTGC
>JAEEGJ010027263.1_pt1 | contig 11491 bp, 10 predicted proteins | sample 8958761 | NCBI WGS metagenome assembly JAEEGJ01 (sample SAMN16246546, study PRJNA631951) | gut metagenome | biome: gut microbiome; feature: rumen; material: RS-attached | host: Bos | place: Iran: Karaj | collected 2018-10
TATTTGAACACTGAAAAGGCAAATCAAGAATACTTTAATGTATCAGATATAGAATATCATGACGGAAACAGGGCCGGTGATGTTAGGGTCATGTATATGACTCAAGATCAGATTTCCGAAAGAGAGAATAGTTTTAAAATCACATAATAATATTGTCTGCACTAAACAATATTCAATAACAAATGTATTCTATCGATATAAATAGGACTTTTCGAGGGGTCTCGTTACAGTAGATTGTCATATTATTGAACGAATGTTACGTTAAAAGCACCGGATACAGGGATTGGAGGTGCTTCTTATGGATAAAGCCAAGACAGGAGAACTGATAAGGGAAGCTAGGAAGGCTAAGTGTTATACTCAGAGTGAATTGGGGGATATGCTCGGAGTTACTAATAAAGCTGTCTCACGATGGGAGAAGGGTGAGAGTTTTCCGGATGTAGGTGTATTAGAAAACCTTGCCGGAGTCCTTGATTTGAAAATACAGGATATTGTTGTAGGAGAGGTTCAGAAAACAGAAGAGATTGAAAGTCACTCCGAAGCAGTTATGGCTGATATACTCCGAATTACAAAAGTCCAGATTCGTGAAAAGAAGAAAAGAATCTACACTATCTTGATTTTTGCTTTAACGTTAATCATCTGTATTATGGCGGGATTGACCGGATTATTAACTCCTGGAACTATTATATGTGATTCTTCTTCAGGTGGGATGTACTACTTGCTATTAGTTCTTACACTGATGTTATTTACATATGGATGGTATACACAGGAAAAGAGTAAATCTCAAATAAGCAAAATAGATAAGAGTCTAGGTGTTGCATCTGTTGTTGTTTTTTGCGGGTCAATCATTATTACAATGGTTATTGTGCTTTTCGTTTCAGATGGAATAACTCCTTTTGGAATGGAATTATCAAAAACAGGTCCTCTTCTGGCAGGATTGTTGATGATATCATTCATGCTAAGCATCGTAATGCTTACCACAGAATTATTGCTGTGGTGGAAAGAAAGATGCAGACTTCATTACGGATTTGTTTTTCAGATCTTAACAGTTTATATTTCCGCCCTTTATGGGGATCTGTTACATAACATTTCATCTATGGTTGGATTTTTAGAAAATTTCACCCTGAGAACTATCATAGTAGTGGCATGTGCATTGGTTGTTATGATCATTATGAAAACTACTGAGAAAAAGATGACAGGCTTGGAATAAATAATTAGAAAAAAGAGATTACGGGACGGAAAAGTACTCTGAATTGAAAATGAATTAATTGTTGCAGATCGGAATGAGCGATAAGTTCATTCCGTTCTTTTTATGTTGACATATATAGAATATCGATATAGTATGTAGATAGTCGATATAATGTTATCCAATAAGAGGAGGCTGATATGAGCGATATAGATAAGATGCTTCTTTCCGGCAGTATGGGAACAATGCTTTTAAAACTACTTTCGGAAAAGGATATGTATGGATATGAGATGATAGAAACACTTCGTTCGAGATCCGAGAATGTATTTGACCTTAAGGCGGGGACGCTTTATCCGCTTCTTCATTCTCTTGAGGCTAAAAATTTCCTGACTTCCTATGAACAGGAAGGAGTAGGTAAGACACGCAAGTATTATACGATTACGAAAGACGGACGAAAATATCTGAAATCCAAGCTTGAAGAATGGGAGAAGTATTCTTCGGCTGTTTCCAATGTTCTGGCATTCACTATATAGGAGGCCTGACTATGAAGATGGACGAATATCTGAGTGCTGTATCGGATCAGATCAGAGATAAACATGCAAAGGTTTTTGTTTCCGATGAGATCAGAACGCATATAGAAGAGCAGGCATCAGCATATATGAACGACGGTATGGATCGTGAGGAGGCATATTCAAAGGCTGTAGTGGATATGGGAGATCCGGTTGCTGTTGGGGCAGAACTCGACCGGATACACCGGCCTCATATGGAATGGAAATTCCTTTTACTTATCCTGCTCATAAGCCTGGTCAGTATTGAGATCAATAATCTTATCAATGGAATTATGGATGGTGGGGTTATCATTCTTGGACCTATGATGATTCATGTATCAAGACATCATCTTACTGGTCTGGTATTGGGGATAATAGCTATGTTTGCCATGTACCGTGCAGACTATACTGTTTTGATCGGTAGGAGCCGCGCTATAGGCGGGATTTTTCTTGGAATCCTGACACTGTTTTTTGCTTTGTTTGGGATTAATATGTACGGCGGAAATTGGTGGATGTCTGCAGGCTCATTAGTGGTCTCAGCACGCCCGTTATATCTTCTGTATCTTCCTGTATTTGCAGGGATTCTATATGAATATCGTTGTAAAAATAAGATGCTGATTTCGATTGGTTTTTGGATGATAGCACCATTGATCAGTATGTGGTTTTGCGATTATCGCTCTATTCCGGTAGCGTCGTTTATCTTTATATCTGAAATGGTGCTATTGATGCTTGCCATACATAAGAGATGGTATGGTGTTGATCGGAAAAATGTGTTTTGCGGAATGGGTATAGTATTGCTTTATGCATCGTTAGTGATGTTTTTTTTCTCCAAAAAAGCTGAGTACTATCAGTTTGTACGCATTAAAACATGGCTTGGCAGATTGGGAATAGGTAATTTTGCTGCTGACAATTCCGGAGCAAACTATGTCAATGCAAAACTGATGGAAGTGTTTAGAAAGAGTGATCTGATAGGGGAGAACTATGAAGCGGTTCATATAATGACTAACATTCCCGGATATAAGGATGACCTTATAATCGGAACGATATCGGCACATTTCGGAATCCTTGCAGTTGTTGGGATCATGATCAGCCTGTTCCTGCTGGCTGCATATATCTTCTATATATCCGTGAAACAGAATAATCAGCTTGGATATATTGTCGGATGTTCATGTGGAATTATAATAGGACTTCAAAGTCTCTGCAATCTACTGATCGTATTAGGATTGCTTCCTTTAACCGGATCGAGCTTGCCATTTATATCAAGGGGAACCGGAATAATGATAGTTGATTATGTGCTTATTGGATTGGTGCTTTCGATATATCGGTATAAGGATATAAGAACTGACAAGATTGTAGCTATAAAAGCGCGCAGAATCAGAATCACTTTAGTATAAATTCCAATCAAAAGCGGTCAGAACAGATCAGTTCTGACCGTTTTCGCATTTAGGATAATAGCTCTTTATTCTTTCTGATATATTCTTTCCAGACTCTTTCACGTTCTTTTCTGTGAGTACTCTCGTATTTATCCAAATATTCATCTCGCAGCTCTTTTAATTGAGCTAACAGAGGTGTGTCTTGCGGTAGCTTGCCACGCCTGATGCGTCCGTAGACCTTGTTGTATGCTTTAGTGTATTCTTGGTGAACCGGATGCTTGAATAGCTTTTCTTTATAACTTTTCCGGCTTGCATATTCGTTACAAGGTGCCTTTGTGTCACTGTATAATCTGGTGCAGTATTCCTGAGAAGTTGTATATTTGGCACGGAATGCTTTTCCGCATAGTTTGCAGAATCTTAAAACAGAATCACTTTCGAGCAGATAATTAATCCCTTTCTTTCCAAGATCCTCAATAGAAAAAATTGGAAGTGTATAGGAATCTTTATCGAGAATTAAAGCATTCTTCTGAGATTTGAAATACGCTATCCAGGAATCGGATGATGGAAGTCCGTATTTTTCTTTAAATGTGATGGTGGGTGAGGAGAATCTTAAAATGGGACGTTTTGCGTAATTAATTGTGCCGGATTCTTCGCAGAATTGATCATATATAAATGATACTGTCTTTGGAGATAGTTTTGCACCGGGTTTGTTTTCTGCCATAAATACGGCATTGCTGTAATTCCGAGTGGCTATATATACTTCTTCAAAATAATTAATAGAATCAAATAATTGAGTGACAAGTATAGAGATAAAATCATAATCGGAGTCCCTTTTTACTTTGCCATTGTCCAATAACAATAAGCAGTGGGATAATAATTTGTAGCATATCGAATAGATAAATGCTAATAACGGGTATTGACTGATCAATGGCTGAAGCATGTCGAAAATCCGCAAAGCCATATAGTATATTTTTTCTCTAGTAAGGTTATTTACCCATACGAACAGTTCTTCTGTATTGTCATCATCATTAATAGACAAGACAGAGAGAATATCTTTCAGCCTGTTATAGTGTTCTTTTACATCTTCTTCGTTATTTTCATATCCAAATAATGATATCCAGGATGATAAGGCGCTTTCTTCGGAAACAAGTACGTATTTTTTTCCCGGAGCAGTGAATCTTTCCTCATCTGCATTTTTATTGTTAAATAAAAGATATGCAGATTCAGTTTTTTCTTCAGGTGAAAGCTCGTAATAAAAATCACAGTTAATATATTTCTCAAATAGTTTGTCAGAGTAAATGTTCATAATAATATCCTCTATATTCTGTTTACGAAAAGGCTAACACAAAACAAAAAAATATTCAATTAATTTATCTTGACAAACATCTGATAGCACTATATGATACATGTGACGCAAGATAAAATTTATGTCAGACAATATATCTTGACAAGGAAGGAGGGCAACTATTGGGTGAAAATCTAAGCGTGAGGACCGAAAACATTACGGTATTTGCGGATTATCCGGATGTTATATCGGTTGATGAACTGTGCTGTATGCTTCATGTGAGTTCTGTGACGGCATACAAGATGCTTAAAAACGAAGAAATCGAATGCCTGAGGATAGGACATGTTTACAAAATCCCGAAGGTGAATGTTTTGAAATTTCTTCATCTGATTTCATAGGAAAGGAGTGATTTTATTGGTATCAGGGCATCTTTCTGTAAAGAAGGGGTATTACTACTGTGTTCTCAGTTTTAATGATGAATTGGGAAAACGAAAAACAAAGTGGATCTCCACCGGTCTTCCTGAAAAGGGCAACAAGAAAAGGGCAGAAGCGATCCTTATTGAAGAACGTCGGAAGTTTATACTGCCATCAATAACGGGCGGCGCAGATGATCTGTTCGCAGATTTTATGAAATATCAATGGCTTCCGACTGTTAAGGGGAATATAGAACTTTCTACATTCTCCAGCTATGAAGGGATGCTTAACAATCCGGTATTTCCGTATTTCAAAGAACTGGGGGTGACGCTTAAAGATCTCAAAGCAAAACATATTCAGGATTTCTATACTTTACAAAGCGGACGTGTTAAGGGTGCGACAGTAAAGCATTATCATGCCATCATTCATGAAGCGCTCGAATGGGCGGTCAAGATGGAACTGATTCTTTTCAACCCTGCGGATAGAGTTGATGTTCCCAAGAGCAGACAGTTCATACCGGAATACTATACGGCAGATGAGATAATAAAACTCTTTGACTGTATCAAAGGAGATGAAATGGAATTGCTGATCAAGATGGCTTGCTTCTATGGACTTCGTAAAAGTGAGATATTGGGGCTTAAGTGGTCAGCCATAGATTTTGAAGATGATACTTTTGTCATTCGTCATACAGTAACAAAGACAAGGGTCGGTGGTAAGAAGATTATCGTAAAAAAGGATAGACCTAAACGTAAAGCGAGCTACAGGACGATGCCATTATTCGGATCGTTTCGTAAAGAACTGCTGAAAATGAAGGAACGGCAGGAGGCATATAAGAAACTCTGCGGGAAATCATATAATTATGAGGATGAAGAATATGTCTTTGTGGATGCTATGGGATCTTTACATGATCCGGAACGTGTGAGCAGACATTTCAAATCGGTTCTTCGGAAAAACGGACTGAAAAAGATCCGATTTCATGATACAAGACATTCTTCGGGGAGTGCTTTGTGTCGGGACAGAGTAAGCATGAAAGAGATTCAGGAGTGGCTGGGGCATAGTGATTATTCTACCACGGCAAATATCTATTCTCATCTTACCAGCGATACAAAGAGAGGCACCATGGAATCTATGGCCAAGGTCCTCGGATTGTGTGATAAAAAAGAAGAGACTGCATCAAAAGAGGCAATCCCTTCTGTAGCAAAGGATTAAGCGTCAACCTACCACAGAATCTGCTTAACCCATGCAAGCAATATTTTGATTTTAGAACAATTTCGGAGGAGCGACCTGGCTCCTCCGGGAAGCGCAGAGGGTGGGATTCGAACCCACGCACCGGGAACCGGCCTAAAGCATTTCGAGTGCTCCCTCTTGGACCACTTGAGTACCTCTGCATTTATTGAAATATCTGATCTCTCAAAACCATTCTGAATGACGGATACGAGAATGGAGAGAACTGAAGGAGAGAACTGGATATTTTCACAAACTATTAAACCTCAAAAGTTCAGTAATATCAACGGTTTGCGGAATCAGGCAATCCGAAAAGCAATTAGTTTTCGAGTGCGCCCCGTTATGACCGCTTCGATACGTCTCCTTATGTGAAAACAGTTCCTTTAGGGGATCTGCAATCTCAACTTTCATAATATATAATTTTTTGTATTTTACGTCAATCCAAATTCGGGAATTGCTCATGGGAATGTGCATGATAAGCGCCTTTCCATGGGCTTTTTGTTGCCGTTTTTTGCGATTTTTATATCATTCTTTGCCGGAAAAAAGACCCCGAAATAAATGTAAGCAATTTCAGAGAAGAGACAGCTCCCGAATCACTGCCAGGGGCGAAAAATGGCGCGAAATGCAGAAAATACGTGGATGTAAAGAGATTTTTTCATTTTCATGCTCCAAAACCTGATTTTGTGAAAGATAAATGAAAGAAGATGTAAGAAATCAACGCTGACAGGTGAGGGGCGGCGGCCAAAAACCGCATAAAATCAAACTTTTATGTGTAATATGCACAAGAAAAGCGCTTACATTTTTCCGTTGCATTTGTGAAAATGACTTGTTATAATCTTTACATCAAGTAAGCGCTTACATATCGGATTTCATCGGTAAAACCGGCGCGAGGGGACTTGATAAGGGAAGTTGAATGGAACGACAGATCAGTTTCGGACAATACAGGATGATCGATAATATCCTGTTCGGTGTGATCCTTGCAATATCGGAGATCGTCATAATCACCGCAGCGGGAAAGTGGTTCCCGGGACAGCTTTACACAGTGTCTGCGGCAGCTGCTGTTACGGCGATAGTGATGATGAGATGGGGCATATGGTCAGCTCTGCATGCTGCTCTTGCCGGCATCGTGTACGTGGGAGTGCAGGGGGGCACATTTGAACAGCTGCTGATATATGTCCTGGGCAATGAACTTTCCCTTGCAGCGCTTTTGCTGATAAAGGCAGCCGGCAGGGAGAAGATAAAGGATAATGTACTGCTCACTGTTCTTTACGCACTGACTGTACAGCTTCTTATGCAGGCAGGGCGCGGAGGCGTGGCTTTTGCATTTGGAGCGGGAGTCGGAGCGATTCCGAAATTCATCACAATGGATATCCTTTCGGAACTGTTCACGGTACTGATCGTATTCATTGCATCGAGACTCGATGGGATATTTGAAGATCAGAAGGCTTATCTTCTGAGAATGCAACAGAAGGACGAGAATCAAAACGGGGAAGATCAAAATGGCTGAAGCAAAGGCAAAGGGTTCGGATTATCTCATATATGATAAGGAAAAAGGCACCTATCATATGGATCCCGAACAGGCTGTAAGAGATGATGTAGAGAAGCATTACTGGCTTCACGTGGGACGCACTATCGTAAAAGACTGGCGTCTGTATGTGATGCTCGTTCCCATGCTTCTTGTGTTTCTGTTCTGGCGTTATTTCCCCATGTATGAACTCCTTGGCTGTTTCAAGGTCTCAGACAATACACTTTCCGTAGCCGACCAGCTTTTTGCCGGATTCTATAATTTCAAGGTGCTCCTTTCCGGACAGACCACTATCTCCAATGAGTTCTGGAGAGCCCTGAGGAATACCTTCGTACTCAGTTTTTACGGGTTGCTTTTCGGCTTCCCTTTCCCGATAATCCTGGCACTTTTCTTTAATGAGATAAGATCCAATATATTAAGAAGTGTCTTCCAGGTGCTTACTTATCTGCCCAAGTTCATGTCGACGGTCGTTATCACATCCCTTGTTGTCATGCTTGTCAAACAGGGAGCCCTTACTTCCAACATGGGTATCATTTCCCAGCTTCTTGTAAAGCTCGGACTTGTGGAGCAGGATGTGGCATACGGAGGACTTCTTAACCTTCCGGAATTCTTCAGACCCATCTATATCCTCAGCGGTATCTGGGAGGGATCCGGATACGGAAGCATCGTCTTCTTCGCAGCGATAATCTCCATCTCGCCTACCAGTTATGAAGCAGCTCAGATAGACGGAGCAGGCAAGTGGGCACAGATGAGATACGTAGTACTTCCCAGCATACTTTCAACCATAGTCATCATGCTCATAACCAGAATAGGAACACTTCTTTCCATAGGATATGAGAAGGTTCTCCTTCTGTACAATGCCAATACATTCATTACTGCAGATGTAGTCTCAACACTTGCTAACCGCTACGGACTTGAAGGCGCTGCAAAGGGAATCTCATCCGCAGCCGAGATGATGAGTAATGTCATAAGCATGCTCCTGGTCATCGGAGCCAATACCATTGCCCGTAAGGCATCTGATACGTCACTTTATTGATAGGAGCCGGAGATGAAGAGAAAGCTTGAAATATCAGAATTAATATTCAAGGTGTTCAGCTACCTGTTCCTGGCTGTATTTGCCCTGATGTGCCTCTATCCATTCGTCTATGCGATCTCTGCCTCGATAAGCGGAGCCCATGAAGTCGATTACAATGAGATAGTGCTGCTGCCCAAGAACATACAGTTTGATGCATTCCGCAAGATGTTCAACGACAACATGTTCTGGAACGCATATTCCAATACGCTTTTCCTTACAGTATTCGGAACACTCTGGGCAATGTTCTACTCGATCCTCGGAGCATATGCACTTTCCAAGAAGAGACTGCTTTTCAGAAAGTTCTTCAATTTCTTCCTGGTATTTACCATGTGGTTCTCTGCAGGTATCGTTCCCCAGTATCTGAACTATCTGGCTACAAAGTCGATCTTCAACAAAGCGGGGATCATGGATGACAAGTGGCTTGTCGTTATAGCGATGGGTATGGCGGCGATGAACATCATCCTTCTGAGAAATGCCTTCGAGGGTATACCTTCGGAGATAGAGGAAGCGGCCATAGTCGACGGAGCCACTGAGTTCCAGGTTCTGAAAACCGTGTATCTGCCAATGAGCAAGTCCACAATAGCAACGGTCGCCCTTTTCTTCGCAATATCAAGATGGAACGGATACTTCTGGGCGCGTCAGATGATATCCAACGGATTTGAAAAGCCTCTGCAGGTTTTCATAAGAGAGCTTCTCGAGCAGTATCAGGATCCCGAATATACCGCAGGATGGAACGAGGTATATTCATCGGACTCCATAATATATGCACTGATAGTATGTTCCATAATCCCGATACTGGTTATCTACCCCTTTATACAGAAGTATTTTGCAAAGGGCGTAAATATGGGTGGTGTTAAGGAGTGATCCTGACACCGGTGTCACTGCAAACGATTATTCCGGGCACTGTGTCCGAGATAATATTGCTCAATCTTTAAGGAGGATTAGTATGAAAAAGAAGTTAGTATCGATGCTTCTCGTATCATGCATGACTGTAGCTATGCTCAGCGGCTGCGGAAATACGATCGAAGCTCCTGAACCGGAAGTAACCACACCCGGAACAACAGAGGTTACCACCGGTAATGGTGAGGGAGGAGGCACTGAAGTTGTCGATCCCCTTGCATTTACACCCGGAACTGAGCTTCGTATGGCTACCGGTTACAACAGTGCAGCAACCGGAATAGTATTCGATTCAGAGACCATCGCTAAGGCGAACAAGGTTACCGTAGATGAGGCGTCCATCAGAGAGACCATGGAAGCTGACGGCAAGACCGAGGATGAGATCAAGGCTGCAATAGCAGATGCCAAGGCAGAGGCTTATTCAGGACTTACCATCACTCTTGCTGACGGCAACACCTACATGGCAGGCGATCTTAAGCCGACATGGGTTGAGGTTCAGAACAGACTCGGAATGAGCTTCACCAGCGTTTACCAGGGCAACTCCGCAGCTAAGGAGTTCGATTACTGGAAAGAGCAGCTCGATCAGGTTGATATGGTATCCGGTACCGCAGCCAAGCTCAATGAGTTCGGTGAGACCGGTTCCGTAGTCAATATCGCAGAGTACCTTGACCTTATGCCCAACTTCAAGGCATATCTTGAGGCTAACCCCATTGTACGTCTTTCCATCACCGGTAATGTTGATACCGGCGCCATCTACTTCAGCCCTTATTTCGACGGCGTTAACGATATCGAGAGAATGCCCCTGATGAGAACCGACTGGGTTGTAGCTCTTCTTGACGGTGAAGGCGAATTCGCAGCAGACGCAAGCAACAATACCAAGCCTGCAGTATATCAGCCTTACATGCCTACTTCAGGAAAAGTTGACATTGATGTCGTAACTCTTGACGGCAAGTCAGTTGAGACCATCACCAAGGATTATGATGCAGCAGGCAATATCGTTCAGCTTATGAACGATGCAGGCGTTATGAGCGGCGTTGATGCAGTCAACATGCTCCGTACCTATATCGATACCGCATATAACGGATATTACGGAACAACCCGTTCCAACCTCTTCGTAGGACAGAACGCTGCATGGGATGCAGATGAGCTCGTAGCGCTTCTCAGATGCGTTGTTGCTAATCCCCAGACACTTAACGGAACCAATTCCGTACAGGGTATCTTCTCACGTGAGGACGCCAATAACCAGAGACGTGTTGACATGTTCAGATTCTGCGGAACACTCTTCGGTGTAAGAGGACTTGAGTCCCGCCAGGATTTCCTTTTCTTCGATAACGAAGGCAACCTTCATGATGCAAGACAGGAAGATGCTACTTATGCAGCACTCCTTCGTATGAACGACATGGTTAAGGAAGGCCTTATCGCAGCAGATTATATTGCTTCTTCTGAAGATAACGCAACCAAGTCAAGCGACTATATTAAGAACGACACCGGATTCATGAGCTATGACTACAACCAGACCCAGACCATCTTCAACGAAGACGGAAAACTTGGATCTGATGAGAAGTACATGGCAGTTATGATTCCTGTAGCAAGATGGGATGACGGTACAGGTGAGCAGTTCATGAGATTCACAGAGAGCTGGAGATCGGCTAAACCCGGCGGATGGGCAATCGCAAGTCATGTTGCTGAGGATGTTAATAAGCTTCATGCATGCCTTAAGCTTATCGACTATGCATACAGCTATGAAGGACAGGTTCTTCTTTCATACGGCCCCGCAGCATTCAGAGACGACAATGATACATTTGATTTCTACGGAACTCAGATGCCTCACATCTCAGGTCCTACCTACAATGATCTTTGGAACCTTGCAGGCGGTAACTACACCAACTTTGCACGTCAGTATCTTGGATGAAGCCTTTCCTTCAACAAGACTCAGGCATGCGAGAAGGAGTGCACCACAGAGGTTG
>JAEEGJ010027264.1_pt1 | contig 11491 bp, 7 predicted proteins | sample 8958761 | NCBI WGS metagenome assembly JAEEGJ01 (sample SAMN16246546, study PRJNA631951) | gut metagenome | biome: gut microbiome; feature: rumen; material: RS-attached | host: Bos | place: Iran: Karaj | collected 2018-10
ACGGGTGGCTGGACCTCCCCGGGAGCAAGGAAAGCTTCAACGGCAACGGCACCCGCGCCTGCAACGTGCGCGCCCTCTTCAACAGTCGCAGCTGGGGTGGCGAGTCGTGGGGAGACGGTTTCTGGCAATACAACACCAGCACCTGGAACCGCCGTTCGTTCTCGCTCAATTTCAACTACCGCATCAACCAGCAAAGCCTGAAGCGCAATCGTCCTGACGGCGATGAAGGAGGCGATGAAGGCGGTGGCGGCGACGAACAACAAGGAGAAGACATGTATTAATTTTTTGGATTTATCTGGGACTTCCTGCCAAAGAATACAAATAAAAATCCTACCTTTGCGCCATCGTTTTATGCATAAAACCTTGCGCTTATGATATGCTTTTTCCAATCTGATAATCAGAAGGTTATCGCAGTTGATTCCAAATCCGAGCTTTCAGGGGAAACCATTTCCAAACTCACTTGGCTTTTCGGCAATGCCGAAAAGATCGAAAAAGACACGGTGAAAGGCCATTTCATCGGTCCTCGTCGTGAGATGATTACGCCTTGGAGTACCAACGCTGTCGAGATCACCCAAAACATGGGCATCAAGGGCATCGTTCGCATCGAGGAGTTCCAGCGTGTGGAGTCGAAGAAGGCCCCTTACGACCCGATGCTACAAAACCGTTACGAAAACCTCGACCAGAAGGTCTTCACCGTCGACCGCAAGCCCGAACCGCTGCAATACATTGACGACATCGAGGCCTACAACCAACAGGAAGGTCTGGCCCTGAGCGAAGAGGAAATGGAATACCTGAAAGGCATATCTGCAAAGATTGGTCGCAAACTCACCGACAGCGAGGTGTATGGTTTTGCGCAAGTGAACTCTGAACACTGCCGCCACAAGATCTTCAACGGCACTTTTGTCATCGATGGCAAGCGCATGCCCAACACGCTCTTCGCCCTCATCAAGAAGACCTCGAAGGTGAACCCCAACCGACTCGTGTCGGCCTACAAGGACAATGTGGCCTTCATCCTTGGTCCCAAGGTGGAGCAGTTCGCCCCCGCTGAGCCCAACAAGCCTTCGGCCTTCCAGATCAAGCCCATTGAGACGGTGATTTCGCTGAAAGCTGAGACGCATAACTTCCCGACCACCGTGGAGCCCTTCAACGGCGCTGCCACAGGCACGGGCGGCGAGATCCGCGACCGTCTGGCCGGTGGCCAGGGCAGTCTGCCTCTGGCGGGCACTGCTGTTTATATGACCTCCTATCCCCGCACGGAGCAAGGCCGTGAGTGGGAGAAGGACATCGAACCGCGTCCTTGGCTCTATCAGACCCCGGAAGAGATCCTCATCAAGGCGTCCAACGGTGCCTCCGATTTCGGCAACAAGTTCGGCCAGCCCCTTATCAACGGCAGTTTGCTGACCTTTGAGCATAGCGAGAAAGAGACCCTTGGCTACGACAAGGTCATCATGCTGGCAGGCGGCATCGGTTTCGCCAAGGTGAAGGACGCCAAGAAGCTGGAACCCGAGGAAGGCGATGTCATCATCGTGCTGGGCGGTGACAACTACCGCATTGGCATGGGTGGCGGCGCTGTGTCGAGTGTCGACACGGGACAATACAGCAACGCCATCGAGTTGAATGCTGTGCAACGCGCCAACCCCGAGATGCAGAAGCGCGTGAGCAATGTCATCCGGGCCATGGCAGAGAGCGACGCCAATCCCATCCGTAGCATCCACGACCACGGTGCAGGCGGTCACCTCAACTGCCTCTCCGAGCTTATCGAAGACGCAGGCGGCGTGGTCTATGTCGACAACCTGCCCGTCGGCGATCCGACCCTCTCCGACAAGGAGATCATCGGCAATGAGTCGCAGGAGCGCATGGGTCTCTTGGTCAACAAGAAAGACATCGCCCTCATTAAGGAGACTGCCGAGCGTGAGCGCGCTCCCTATTACGAGGTGGGTGAGGTGACGGGCGACGAGCGCCTGCGTTTCGTGCGCAAGAAAGGCAAGGCCCCTATCGACTTGGCCATCTCCGATTTCTTCGGCAGTGCGCCCAAGACGATATTGAAGGACAAGACTAAACCCTATCATTTCAAGAAAATCAGCTATACCAAGCGCGACATACACAAATACCTTGACCAAGTGCTGCAGATGGAAGCCGTGGCCTGCAAGGACTGGCTCACCAACAAGGTGGACCGTTCCGTGACGGGTCGCGTGGCACAGCAGCAATGCGTGGGCGAGATACAATTGCCTTTGAGCAACTTGGGCATCAGCGCCTTGGACTACAATGGCAGGCGCGGCATCGCTACGGCCTTGGGCCATGCCCCGATTGCGGGTCTTATTGACCCTGCCGCCGCTTCGCGTCTCTCAGTTTCCGAAGCATTGACAAATATCCTCTGGGCGCCCATTGAAGGCAACCTCGAAGGCGTCTCGCTGAGTGCTAACTGGATGTGGCCTGCCAAGCAAGAAGGCGAGACGGCTCGCCTCTATGAAGCCGTGAAGGCCCTAAGCGACTACTGCGTTGCGTTGGGCATCAATGTGCCGACAGGCAAGGACAGCCTCTCCATGACGCAGAAATATCCTGATGGCAAGAAGGTCGTCGCCCCTGGAACAGTCATCGTCTCTGCCGCAGGCGAGGTGTCAAACATCCGTCAGGTGGTGCGTCCCGTGATGAAGGCCGACGAGAACACCGAACTCCTTTATATCGACTTTTCTAAAGACGGTTTCGAACTCGGTGGCAGCAGCTTCGCGCAAAGCATAGGTGCCATCGGTCAGGTCGTGCCCGACGTGAAGAGCGTCAACTATTTCAAGAAGTGCTTCAATGCCGTCCAGAAACTTATTGAGAGCAACCTCGTATTGGCGGGTCACGATGTGTCGGCAGGCGGGTTGATCACTACGCTGTTGGAGATGAACTTTGCCAATACGACCTATGGCATGAACCTCGACCTCAACGCCTTCGACAAGGACGACCTCATGGCCGTGCTGTTCTGCGAGAAGCCCTCGGTGGTCCTCCAAGTCTCCAATGACGGCATCGCCAACCGCATGCTGCGTGAGTTGGGCATCAACTTCAAGATGATTGGCAAACCGCAAGCCAAACGTCAAATCAACATTGCCCATGGCGACCACAACTACATCTTCGACATCGATGAGTTGCGTGACACTTGGTTCAAGTCGTCGTATCTCCTCGACCGCAAGCAGAGCGGTCCGCGCAAGGCCATGGAGCGTTTCATGAACTACAAGAAACAGTACCTGCACTACAGTTTCGGGCGGAACTTCACTGGATCAGCAGCCAGTCTCGGCATCGACCTTCACCGCCGCAAGCCCAGCGGCATCAACGCAGCCATCATCCGCGAGAAGGGTTGCCAGTGTGACCGTGAGATGGCCTACGCTCTCTATCTCGCTGGTTTCGACGTGCGCGATGTCACCATGACCGACCTCGCCACGGGTCGCGAGGACCTCAAAGATGTGAATATGATTGCCTTTATCGGCGGTTTCTCCAACTCCGACGTGCTAGGTTCGGCAAAAGGTTGGGCAGGCGCCTTCCTTTACAACAAGAAGGCCAAGAAAGCCTTGGACGACTTCTACGCCCGTGAAGACACCCTCAGTTTGGGCGTGTGCAACGGTTGCCAGCTGATGATGGAACTCGGCCTGCTCTATCCCGACCATGAGGAGCATCCTGTGATGATGCACAACGACTCGCACAAGTTCGAGTCGGGTTTCCTCAACGTGGAGATCGCCCAAAACGAGAGCGTGATGCTCAAGTCGCTGTCGGGTCGCCGCCTCGGTGTGTGGATTGCCCATGGCGAAGGCCGTTTCTACTTCCCGTGCTACCGCGACCAATACAAGATCGTGATGACCTACGGTCAGGACGAATATCCGGGCAACCCCAACGGTAGCGACTGGTCGACAGCCGCAGTCTGCTCCAACGATGGTCGCCATCTCGCCATGATGCCGCACCTCGAACGCGCCTTCCTGCCTTGGCAGTGGGCCTTCTATCCCGAAGAGCGCAAGAACGACGAAGTCTCGCCTTGGATGGAGGCATTCGTGAATGCTCGCAAGTGGGTGGAGGAGAACAAGAAATAAGACCAATCCAATACATGTTTAACTATAATTAGAAAGGAAAACCTTATGAAAAAACTCTCATTAGTCTTGCTGGCCATGTTGGCCTTTTCATTCATGGGGTGTCAGGAATGGCTTAATACCGACGAACCTACCCCAGAACCGGAACCCGAACCCAGTCCGGAAGTGGAAGCAGTGATCACACTCGAGGAAACCTCAGTGGTCTTGCACAGCGGTGATACCTGTCAGATTCAGGCCGTGTGCGAGTTTCCTATCACGTATTCAAGTGAGAATGAATACTATGCAACGGTATCAGAAGAAGGTATGGTGACTGCTAATTTTGTGGGTGCCACTACAATCAACCTTGAGGCGGAAGGCGACTCTAAAACTTTTGAGGTGACGATTGAACCTGTAAGCAACTTGTATCCCGAACCCGAAATCGAAATCGGCGTGCCCAAGGATTCTATTATCGCGCAATTTGGCGAGCCCGTTGCTGATGAGGATGGCGTTATGGGATTCAGCGACTATTCAGAGAACGCCACGATGTTGATGGTCATGTACGACGAGGACGGCATCGTGACCGACTATGCTGTCATCTTAGATACCAGCTTTGAAGAAGAGTTGGATACCTTCCTTGGGGAGAGATACATGTTTGTCCAGGAACAGGAGGGCATGAAGATCTATATCAACGCCCTGTCTTTAGAAGAAACCTCGATGCTCATCGGATCGCAAAACTACGAAGGCGAATTCTTGATGGTCGTCTATACTAGCTATTCTGAAGAAGAAGCTAAAGCGAAAGCCGACACCTTTAAGGCTATTTTGAAAGCTCTTGGCAAGTAAAGTGTAATGGTAAATGAAAAGAACCGGTGGGGCGAATGGCCCTGCCGGTTTTTATGCAAATGGCAAAGATCAACAAAACCAACGCCTGCCGCATCCTCGACGCTAAGGGGATTGCCTATGAGCTGATACCTTACGAGGTGGACGAGAACGACCTCGGGGCGCAGCATATCGCCGACCAACTAGGCGAGGACATCGACCAAGTGTTCAAGACCTTGGTGCTGAAAGGCGACAAGATTGGGCATTTCGTCTGCGTCATTCCAGGCAACGACGAACTCGACCTGAAGAAGACTGCCAAAGCCACGGGCAACAAGAGTTGCGACCTCATCCCGATGAAGGAATTGTTGCCGCTGACGGGTTACATTCGTGGCGGTTGCTCGCCAGTGGGCATGAAGAAACAATTCCCTACCTTTATCCACGAGACCTGCGAGTTGTTTGACTACATCTACGTTAGTGCTGGAGTAAGGGGCTTGCAGTTCAAGCTCAACCCCTTGGACTTGATTCAGGTGGTGGACATGACCATCGCCGATTTGACCATCTTTGAACTGGGGCAGAAATGAGCTATACCATCCGCAAATCGACTTTAGCCGACCTGCCCATCATCCTCAACCTTCGCGACCAGGCGCGCGAAATCATGCGTAGTTACGGCAACACTTTTCAGTGGCCCGATGGTTATCCGCGCGATGATATGTTTATGAAAGACATTGAGTTAGGTGGAAGTTGTGTCATGATGGACGAGAGGGGAGAGGTGGTCGGCACTTTCGCCTTGTTGCCCAGTCCCGAGGTGACCTACGATGTCATCTATGACGGGCAATGGTTGGACGACGAACCCTATCACGTCATCCACCGCATCGCCAGCACACCAGGTTCGCATGGCGTTTTGGATGCTTTATTGGACTATTGCGAAACCCAGGTGAGCAATATCCGCATCGACACGCACGAGGCCAACGTCATCATGCGTAAGGGCCTGGAAAAGCACGGATATCAATACTGCGGCATCATCCACCTCTTGAATGGAAATGAAAGGTTGGCGTTTCAGAAAATCGTTAGGCCATAGGTTGCAAATCAAATAATTATCATTATTTTTGCAGCGATGGAAGAAAAGAGCCAAAGATGGAAAAGAAGTATCTGACAGAAGACCAAGTGCGCGACAAAGCCAAACTGGTTTTGGGGTTGGAAGACACGGAAACCGCCCAAGCTGGAGTTGGTCAAATCACCACTTTCAACCAATTGGGTTTTAAAGGTATATCCGACAAACCAGACGGTTGGTATCTGCCTAATGAGACTTCTTTCCCTGCCTTGGTTTTGGAAACGAAAGCCGAAAACCACGCTTTTACGGACAAAGACCGTCAAGAACTATCAAAAAACTGTGGAATTTGCCACAAGAAATATGCCCATGTGGTTGGTATTCTTTATAATGGCGACGATGTGGAGGTTTTTCAGGACGGAATGAAGGTCGAGGTAGGCGCTATATTGTTAAACAAAGAAGTCTATCTTGGTCTCTTTCAACAAAACAGCATCGACAAGAAAAGCATCTACCAACTCACCAAGAAAATCAACGACGCGCTTCATTTCGATTTCGGCATCAAGAACCTTTACCACAGAATGATTTTCACTTCGTGTACTTTGGTTGCCAAGCGTTTTGGCGCCATGCTTGTCCATGATATGAAGTGGGAACTGTTCCAAACATCCATCAAGACGACTTTGGAAGCCTCGTTGAAAGAGGATTTGGAGAAGAACGCCAAACTCCAGATTTTGATAGACACCTATTCAAGCATACAGGTCAATACCACGCCGAGGCAACAATCCATCAACGACTTCATCGACAATGTGTCGAAGATTTCTGACAACTTAAATTCCGATTTCTGGAACGGCGAGGATGTGATGGCCATTTTCTTCAACGAGTTTACGCGCTACAAAGGCAAGTCGGAACAAGGGCAGGTGTTCACGCCTGACCACATCACCTCTTTGATGTACCGGTTGATTGAGGTTGACAGGAACTCGGTGGTGTTGGACGCAGCCTGCGGTTCGGGCGCGTTCCTCGTCAAGGCAATGTGCAATATGATTAAGGAGTCGGGCGGCGTTAGGACGACACAGGCTGCCGAAATCAAGGACAGTCAACTTTATGGCATCGAGTTTGACCGAGAAATCTACGCTTTGGCCTGCGCCAATATGTTGATTCACAAGGACGGAAAAACCAACTTGGCTTTGCTCGACAGTCGTACTGAAGAGGCTTCGCGTTGGATTCAGTCGAAGCCTATTACAAAAGTTCTGATGAATCCACCTTTTGAGAACAAATACGGTTGCCTCGACATCGTTGCCAATGTGTTGCGGAGTGTTGATATTGGAACGCAATGCGCTTTCATCTTGCCCGACAACAAATTGGAGAAAAACCCGTCATTGACAAAAAAAATACTGAAAAACAACCGACTTGAAAAAATCATCAAGTTGCCGAAAGACACTTTCCAAAGCGTGAGCATGACGACATCGGTTTTCGTATTCACGGCTGGCATCCCGCAAAACGGAAAGAGCATTTTTGCCTGCTACATTGAAGATGATGGTTTGGAAACCGTCAAGAACCAAGGACGGCAAGACACCAAAAACCGTTGGCAAGAAATTGAGGATTATTGGATGGAAGTCATTAGAAAACAGATGGGTAGCGATACCATCCAATGGATCGACCCCACGCAAACCATCCGCTATCGCGAATCGCTTCCCCCATTGGAAATCACCGAAGCCGACTTTGTTAGGAGCGTGCTTCATCACATCCTTCACACCAAAGGCATCGACGAAAAGGATTTCAAGGAACAAGTGTTGAACTTGGTGCTTTATAACGAGGAAATCCCTGACGAATACCGAAAACTTGTCACGATAAAGAAAAGCACGGCCAAAATAGACACCTCGAATTGGAAACCGTTTGCATATCGAACCTTGTTTCGAATCGAAAAAGGTGAGCGCTTGACCAAGGCCGACATGAAGGAAGGCGGTATCCGGTACATCGGGGCCTCGGCATTCAACAATGGGGTCACCGCGCACATTGGAAACACCGAACACCTTCACCAAGCCAACACCATCACGGTTTGTTACAACGGCTCCATCGGATCCGCCTTCTATCAAGAGGAACCGTTTTGGGCTTCCGACGATGTGAATGTATTCTATCCGAAGTTCAAGATGGACCTATACATAGCCTTGTTCTTCGTCTCACTTTTCAGGAAAGAAGGCATACGATACCAATTCCTTGACAAGTGGACGCTCGACAAGATGAACGAAACCACCGTTTTGCTCCCTTGCGATGACAACGGGCAACCCGATTGGAACGGCATCAGGAAATTGGTCAAGGATATATATGACAAGATGGCTTAAGCCGTTAAAATCAATCACTATTCTCGATAATCTTGTCCTCTTTGCTCAAGTCGGGCACCAACCGCTGTATGGGCTTGAACCGATAGAAGAACCGGATGGCCACAACCCGCACCACGGTATAGGCAGGGATGGCGACAAGCATCCCAATCGTGCCGCCAATATGGCCCGCCATGAGCAGCACGATGAAAATCTCCAAAGGATGAGCCTTGATGCTCGTCGAATAGATGAGCGGTTGATAGATGAAGTTGTCGATGAGCTGTGCCGTCAGCATGATGGCCAAGATAATGAGGGCAAAGACCCACACGTTGACATCTAGGCCCGCACCGACGCCGAGTTTCAGGACGATGCCGAACAACACCCCGATGACCTCGCCGATGATAGGACCGACATAAGGAATCACGTTGAGTAGGCCTGCGATAAAGGCGATGCCAAGGGCATAGCCGAAGTCCAAGCGGGCGATGAGCCACAAGCCGAGGAAGTCAATCAAAGCCACGCCGAGCATCTCAATGACCAGACCGACGAAATAGCGCGACAGCAATTCCTTGATTTCGTTCAAGGTCCTGCTCAAGGTCAGTTCGTGCTTGTCGGGCACCAAGGAGCAGACGATGCGCTCAAACAGCCCCTCTTCCTTCAAGAAGAAGAATGAGATGAACACCACCGAGAACAAAGCGACGAAGAGACTGGCCACCAACGAGGCCACCGACCCCACAAGGTCGCCCACCTTGCTGAAGTCGAGCAGTTCCCTGACCTTTTCCATCCCGAGGGTCACAATGTCGAAGTCTTGGTCTAAGTCAGGAAAAACGCTGATGAGCCATTCGTTTACCTTGTCGATGGGGTTGTATCCTGTAGTGGCGGTGTTACCAATCATAGAAGCGTCACGTATGATGTTGGAAACCAGTGGGATTGTCTGAGTGATGAACAAGACCAACAATACGATGATGACTATGATGGTCAGGAGGGCCAAGAGCCAGTTGGGCGCCGACTTCCCCTTGATCTTGATGCGTCGCAACTGTTTCATCACGGGACGACCGATGAGCGAAACCACAAAGGCGGCGATGATGTAGATGAGCACGTTTTTGAAATAGAAACACAAAGCCACGATGATGGCCAATCCACCTAGTTTTATGATGTAACCCGCTAATTTGTCGGTATTTCGCTCGTTTTCCATAAAAGCATCGTTTGTATTTTGAAATACAAAATTAGTATTTTTTCTCTCTTTATAGACGATTTTTGATATTTTTGCGTTCGCTTAAAAATAAGTATTACCAAATCTTAAAAACTCATCCAATGAAACGTTCGCATCTTATACTGATATTGCTGTTGTTGCCTTTCGCTGGCCTTAAGGCTCAAAACTACGTGCCTACAAATCCCCAAGTCGACACCATCAATGGCGTTGACGACCAAAGGGTGAACGACTTGAATTCGGGCAAGGCAGTGGTCGAAGAATCGACGGTGATGGAGATGCTTGACTTGGTGAGCAGCATCAGCACCACCAAGGATGTCTATTTGGATATCGACCTTGACGTGTGGAACAAGTATGGTTTCCAGCCTGATGAAGTGCCAGTCTATGCCGACAGTGTCTACATGAAGCGCATCCAAGCCTTGGCGTATGAGACCACAGTCCCCCTGACCTATAACGCCCATGTGAAGTCGTTCATCGACCTCTATGCCACCCGCCGCCGCAAGCAGTCGAGTCGCATGCTGGGTCTTTCCTATGTTTATTTCCCAATGTTCGAGGAATACCTCTCGAGATACAACTTGCCCTTGGAACTCAAGTATTTGGCCATGGTTGAATCTGCCTTGAACCCCACGGCAGGTTCGAAGGCAGGTGCCAAGGGCCTATGGCAGTTCATGAGTTTCACGGGTGCTGAGTACGGTCTGAGGGTCAGCTCGTTGGTCGATGAGCGCTTCGACCCGGAGAAGGAGACCGAGGCCGCCTGCCAGTACCTGCAGAGCCTCTATGCTCGCTATGGTGACTGGTTCCTCGTGTTGGCCGCCTATAACTCAGGTCCTGGCACCGTCAATAAGGCCATCCTGCGCGCTGGCGGCGTCAAGAACTACTGGGCCATCTGGCCTTACCTCCCCGCCGAGACGCGTGGCTATGTGCCCGCCTTCATCGCCGTCACCTACGTGATGAACTATGCCCCCGAACACAACCTCTATCCCATGAACCCCGGCCTGCTCATGCACGGCACCGACACCGTCACTGTGCGCAACCGCGTCGCCTTCGACCAGATCAACGAATGCATCGGCGTGCCCATGTCAGACCTCACCTTCTTCAACCCGCAATACACCAAAGGCGTCATTCCCGGCACAAAGGAATATCCCTACGAGCTGCGCATGCCCACCAAATACGCCCTCCGCTTCGTCCAACTCGAAGACAGCATCTACTCCTACGTGAGCAAGTCAGAGAAAGCCCGCGAAGTCATCGAGGAGAAGGTGGAGACCGTCAGCGACAGCTTCATCCATGTCGTCAAGAAAGGCGAGAGCCTCGGTAGCATCGCACGTAAGTACCACTGCACCGTGGCCAACATCAAGAAGTGGAACCACCTCAAGCGCGAGACTATCCACGTCGGACAGAAGCTCACCATCTACCGCTCAGGCGCCCCGATGGCCCAGGTGGGCAAGGGCAAGAGCAGCGGCTCCAAGACGGGCTCGTCGTCAGGCTCCAAGTCGGGCACTACCACCAAGACCCACACCGTCAAGAAAGGGGAGACCCTCAGCAGCATTGCCCGCAAATACGGCTGCACCGTCAACGACATCAAGAAGTGGAACAACCTGAAGAGCAACACCGTCAAAGTAGGACAGAAACTGAAGATAAAGAAGTAAAAACTAGGTCCCTGAGCTTGTTCCTGAGCCTGTCGAAGGACGCGAAGGGCCGGTTCAACATCGGTCGGCCCTTCGACAAGCTCAGGGACCTGAAAAAACAACACTACAAAAACATTAATATCATGAAAAACATTTTGAAAATCACAGCACTCTTCCTCCTCGTCGGCCTCATGGCCTCGTGCGGTGGAGAGGCAAGGACCAACATCAAAGACCGCTCGGTGGGCGGCACGTCAGAGATCCTCGTCGTTACCCAGAACCCCAACCAGTGGGAGGGCGCCATCGGCGACTCGATCCGCAATTTCTTCCAGGACGCCCAATACGGCCTGCCGCAGCCCGAGGCCCGCAACGACTTGGCGCACATCGACATGAGTGCCAACAACGACATGTTCCGCAAGTACAAGAACATCCTCGAGGTGGAGATCAAC
>JAEEGJ010027265.1_pt1 | contig 11491 bp, 9 predicted proteins | sample 8958761 | NCBI WGS metagenome assembly JAEEGJ01 (sample SAMN16246546, study PRJNA631951) | gut metagenome | biome: gut microbiome; feature: rumen; material: RS-attached | host: Bos | place: Iran: Karaj | collected 2018-10
CGGCTATTTCGGAGATGGAGTCCTTAGTCTCAATCAACAGTCTCGCGAACACATTCATCCTTACCATAGTTATATATTGGTAGATGGTGCTTCCGGTTTCCTTGAGGAAGCGCTGCTCGAGAAGACGCCTTGACATAGGCACCACCTCGAGTACGTCCTTGACGGTTATTTTCCTCATCGAGTTTTCGCCTATGAACTGGAGGGCGGAAAGAACCGCATGGTCCGAGGTGGCGAAAATATTGGACGAAGCCCGGGGAACCACGTTGGTAGGTTTGAGGACAATATCCTCTCCTTCATACGCCTTTTCGCGGACCATCCTGGCGGCGAGCGCCGCGGCTTCGTAGCCGCCCCTTTCAATGTCTACGTTGATGCTCGAGAGAGGGGGGTCGGACATTGCGCAGAGGATTTCGTCGTTGTCTACTCCGATTACCGCTATATCGGAAGGAACTTTTATTCCGCAAATCTTGCAGTGTTCCAGCAAGAGGTTCGCGACATTGTCGTCGCAACACATGATGGCAATCGGCTTGGGGAGCGTTTCCAGCCATTGGATCAAATCATCGGAATGATTGTCCCAGAAATTGTTGATCCGCAGACGGTTGTAGGTATGGACCTTATTGAAACCGGAGCGTTTGACCTCTTCGGTAAAGCCTGTGCATCTATCGTCTGACCAGCATACTCCTCCATACCCTACAAAGCCGAAGTTGGGAAATCCCCTGGTTACAAAAAACCTGGCCGCCATCGCGCCCGTTCCGTAATAGTCTGCAGTGATGTTCGGGATGTTGTCGAAGGTCTTGATGTAGTCCTGGGCGAGGACGACTATTCCGTGGCGGCGAAACAGTGTAACATCGTCTGAGGGCTCAAACTGGCCGATCACGACGTCTGCCTTCCAGCGCACAGCCCATTTTACGAGGCCCTTCATTCCGAGGGAGTCCTTGTAGGACGGGTGCATCTTCAGGACGAACCAGGGCTCCGTCTCCTTAGAGTATTTCAGGATTCCGCGCAGCAGCCGGTAGGCGAACTGTTCGGTAAAGTCTGTGATAAAGAGCAGTCTCATAGCGAATTCTTTACATCTTCCCAGCGGTAGTACGGTCCGCCTTCGAGGGTGATGAGCCGAGCCTCACGCTCGTTGAGGTAGAACTTTACGAGAACGTCGTTCTTCGAGTTTTTGAAGAAGATAATCTGAAGGTTGCAGGCGAAGGGACTGTAGAGGAAGCCGGCCCAGTCGCGGCTGGTCTGTGCGTCGAGGCGTTCGGCGACCCCGCTCACCCCGAGGCGGGAGGAGATTGCGAGCAGCTGGTATTCGTGGCCGAAGCGCAGGTCTGCCGCGACATCGCCGGTCCGTATAGCCTCATCGGCTTTTGTAACGATATCGTCTACCAGTTCCTGTACGGGCTTCATCCTTTCGTCTCCCCATTCTACGGAGTTACACTGCCTGAGATAGAGCATCATCGACACGTTCTGGGCGTACCAGTAGAGGTCGTCTTCGCTGAACTCGCGCATCAGTCGGTCGTCAAGATAGTGTGATCCGGCGATGGATGCTATATCAAAGGTATAGCGCATAAGCTTGATAGGATCTTCTGTTATGATCCTGGCCTTTGCCGGGGCGGTAAAGAGACGGCGGTAGAAGCCGGCAGTGTCGGGGACGTGGGCCGCGGCCTGAGCGTCGAGGACCTTGCCGACCGCTTTCTTTATCTCGCGCGTGTCCTCAGTGCTGCAAATGCCCTGGAAGGCGGCTCCGGTGTCCCAGGTAATATCGAGCCTGGGCTCGCGCCTGAGGAGTTCGCCAGTGAAAGAGGTCATACTGATGATGCATCGCTGGGCTACGCTCGACAGCGCGCGGACTTTCCGGCTGCCTTTCTTGAAGACGGTGGGGTACTTGGCGAACATCCTGCCCGCTATCTGCCTGTGTTCGTCCTGCCCGCGCTGGGTGAGGCGGCCGTCCATCCCGGCGTGGAGCGCGATTATTTCGCGCACACGGTCCACGGCCCTTGCTCCCTCCTCGGTCAGCAGCCCCTGCTGCTCGAGCGCCGCATATTTTTCCAGCACCCACGGGTACTTGCTCCCCGCCCAGTCCGTTCTCGAACCGTGTCTTCCGTAGTGGCTGATATAGAAGGGCTTATACCCTTTCGGGACTTTAGTCTCAGGACCCGGAAGATACTCGTAGGGATCGGTATTGATTCCAGCCCTTTCGAGATTTTCGTGGATAAGACGTACGGTTTCTGGGTTCTTCTCGTCTTTTGAATTCTGGGCCGAGGCGGCAAAGACAAATACCAGAGCCGCTGCCGAAAAGACAAGCAAATAACGGAGAGAAGTCTTCAGTGTCATAATTCTGCGTATTTTGAGCAATATTAGTAATAATTTGCGAAAAATTGTATGAGTTTTTCCATATCTTTGCGACGGAAAAATCTATGGCAGTAACTACTATTATTTTCGATTTCGGAGCGGTGTTGGTGGACTGGAACCCACACCGTATGCTGGATAAATACTTCGGCAGTGTAGAGAAGGCGGACTGGTTCATCAGGAACGTCTGTACTTCTGAGTGGAACACCGAGATGGACGGAGGAAAGCCCTTCGCACAGGGTATAGCTGAACGTTCAGCGATATACCCCGAGTACGCCGCAGATATCCAGGCCTATTACGACCGCTGGATCGAGATGATAGGGGGTGAGATCCCCGGAATGCGCGAGGTGGTAGCCGAACTGAAGGCTAAAGGCTACAAGCTGTATGGACTTACCAACTGGTCTGCCGAGACGTTCTGTCTGGTAAGGGACGAATATCCTGTTTTCGGCCTGCTGGACGGAATGCTGGTTTCAGGTGAGGAACATCTTCTCAAACCCTCACCGGAGATATTCCAGAGGCTGGTAGACCGCTTCGGCCTGAACCCGGCCGAGTGTCTTTTCATCGACGACAATGCGGCCAATGTCGAGGGCTCTATCGCCTTCGGCATTCCGGCTACCCGTTTCTTCGGAGTTGACTCCCTTCGCGCAGATCTTCGCGAACGGGGGATTATTTAAGCTTCTTCGCTATTTTCACCAGGCCCGGCGAGGCAATCTTACGCATAAGCGCGTCCCACCACCTGGCGGGCAGCACGGCATGCCAGAAGACCATCGACCTGGCTCCGGATCCTACGAGATACCGGACGCGGGGACGGCGGGCTTTTACGGCCCTGACAATAGCGCGGGTAACTGCCGACGGCTTTGCGAGCAGCTGCGAAGTGTAGCCCCTGTCCATCACTACCGACTGGCGCAGCGCCTCCTCTTCGTAGGCCGTTCCGGCCGATGATTCCGCAAGGTGTTTGGCGGCGATGATGCCCCAGTCCGTACGGATTCCGCCGGGCTCGATCAGGACTACATCGACCCCGAACGGCCTGAGCTCCATACGGAGACAGTCAGATAGCGCTTCTACCGAATACTTGGAGACGTGGTACCAGCCGCCGAAGTACATACAGGTACGCCCGGCTACCGAGCTGATGTTGATGATGCGGCCGAATCCGCGCTCGCGCATCCCGGGGATGGCCTTTTTACATAGCTCCGCCAGTCCGAAAACGTTTACTTCCAGCTGCCTACGGGCCTCTTCCATCGAGACATTTTCGATCGCTCCGAAATAGCCGAAGCCGGCGTTGTTGACGAGAACGTCGATGGGGCCTGTCGCTTCCAGACATTCGTCTATGGCCTTTTCATCACACACATCCAGCCTCAGCGGAGTCACTCCGAACTCCCTTAGAGGCTCCATCAACTCCACGCGCCTTGCCGCAGCGAAGACCGTATGTCCTGCCTGAGCAAGCTGCTTAGCCGTATCGAATCCTATTCCGCTCGACGCTCCGGTAACGAGTATCCTGTAGGCTTTCTTCATATTCCCACTGCCTTCCAAAGTCTTAACCTTTCTTGTTCAGTAGATAAATAACTCCGACTATCAGCGCGAGAACCAGACCGTAGGTCAAAATCCCGTTAAACAGACCTTCATGATTGATTCGGAACCAGAAGATTCCATAGTTTATCGCAAATAGCAGCGCACCTCCGGCCAGCCCGATAACAAGGCCCCAGATGGTGCCGCCCGGATTGTTCTTCCAGGTGTTCTCCTTGAAAGACTTGACAAGCAGGTACACGAAGGGGGTAAGTCCGACAAGGATAGAGATAATCAGCGCAATCATCATTTTGTTGCCGCGGGCCGCCTGAGCCTCCTCGGATCTCTGTTGGGCCTCTTCGAATTGCTCCAGCAGCGCCTTCTCCTGCGGAGTCATGAGTTGCTCATACATCTTCATAATGTCGTCCTCCTGAGCGACGGCGCGTGCCGGCTGCGGCGCGAAAGCGAACGACGCGATGGCTCCGGCAATCAGTATCATAAAGAATCGTCTCATCTGTACCAGATTGTGTTGGGGTCGTTTTCGCTGTAAACGCGCTTGATTGTGAGCGATCCTTCGATGGTAGGGGTGATCAGCTGGGGATAGCAGCCGACAGCGAGGACCAAAGTCTTAAGGTTGGTGCTCTGGACGGCAACCACTTCCAGTTTATAATTGGGCGACAGATCCAATTCCTGAATCTCGCTCTCGCCCAGCCAGACCTTCTTTAGATTTGGGAATAATCTCAGATCTTCATAGGTCTTAACCTCGAAGATGTGCGAGCGATATACGGTGAGATTCAAGACGGTCAACGAGTCCGCTTCCGCTTTCTGCAGGATGCCATCTCCATTGATGTCTGCCGACTTCAGGGCGCAACGGAGAACCTCCGGGTCGGCAAATTTCAGGTTCTGGGCCTGAGCGCCGAGGCAGACGAGCATCAAAACGAATGTGTATAGGATTTTCTTCATAAACTAGTGGTCTTATCCACACAAAGATAATGATTTATTGTATCTTTGGAGTAATTATGCTCGCTTCATTCCTAATTGCTATTTTGTTCCAGCTGGCACCCGCTGTAGTGTGGGATGCCGCAGTAAATCATATAGATAAAGACAACTATCAGCTTGTCGTTACCGGAAAGATCGACAAGGGATATTTCATACATCCCATGTCGGACAAAAGCGTCGGAGTCAGTCTCGAACTCTCAGAGGGCCTGACCGCCGTAGGTGAGCCGGTGGAGGAGTATACTCCGGATGATTACAAGGGAGTTGAGGTGGCGATAGGAACTTATGTCCTGAGGCAGGAGGTGAACGTTGGCGGAGCGTCGAAGGTATCCGGTACGCTGACCTGGAGCGCCTGCCATGGGGATGAGTGTGATGCGCCGGAGGATTATGATTTCGCGGTGGAGATTGCCAGGCCGGCCGAGCCTGCGAAGTCGGGTGGTTTGTGGTCGCTGATTCTCGAGGCGATACTGTGGGGCTTTTTGATGTTGCTGACGCCGTGCGTTTTCCCTATGGTGCCGATGACCGTCTCGTTCTTCCTTCGGCAGAGCGGCAGTCCGGCCAGGGCCCGTTTCAGGGCGGCGATGTATGGGCTTTTCATCGTTCTGCTGTATACCGTTCCGATCAGTGTGATAATCGGTTTGACCTGGGCGGTTGGAGGCTCGACCGTGACGGCGGACATATTCAACTGGCTCTCGACCCATTGGCTGCCGAATATTATCTTCTTCCTCGTTTTTATGGTCTTTGCCGCGTCGTTCTTCGGGGCGTTCGAGATCGTATTGCCTTCGTCATGGACGAATAAGGCTGATTCGGGCAGCGATCGGAAGGGCCTGCTGGGCGTGTTTTTCCTCGCGCTGACGCTGGTTCTGGTGAGTTTCAGCTGCACGGGACCGATTGTAGGTACGGTTTTGATAAAGAGTACTCAGGGCGAGTTTTGGGCGCCGATGGTGACTATGCTCGCCTTCAGCATCGCTTTCGCGCTGCCGTTTACCATGTTCGCGTTCTTCCCGTCCGTCCTTTCGAAACTGCCGAAGAGCGGGGGCTGGCTGAACAGTGTGAAGATTGTACTGGGATTTGTAGAGATTGCGCTCGGTCTTAAGTTCCTCAGCGTAGCGGACCAGACCTATCACTGGCATCTGCTCGACAGGGATGTCTATCTTGCTATCTGGATCGTATGCTTTACCCTGCTGGGGCTTTATCTGCTTGGGCTTATCCGTTTCAAATATGATACACCGATAAAGAAGTTCTCTGCGCTGAGGATAGCCCTGATCATCCTTGATTTCGCTTTCGTTGCGTATATGATACCCGGAATGTGGGGTGCTCCGCTTAAGGCTTTGAGCGGATATCTCCCGCCGATGGAGACTCAGCATCTCAGGCTCGGGAAGTACGCGCCGGCGGCGGGGGAGACCGTCGTCCTGCCGGGCACCGCGCTCGGAGGCGAGAGCGGACTGGTCGCGCTGCCCCACGGCCTGACGGGCTACGACAACCTGGACGACGGCCTTGCCGCCGCGGCCGCTACCGGAAAGAAGGTCTTCATAGATATAACCGGCCATGGCTGTGTCAACTGCCGCGAGATGGAAGCCCGCGTCTGGAGCGATCCGGAAGTGCTGGAGAGGCTGCGCGATAACTTCGTCATAGTGTCTCTATATGTAGACGACAAAACGCGCCTTCCCGAAGAAAAATGGGTAACGACCCCCTCCGGAAAGGTCTTGAAGGACGTCGGGCGCGTCAACTCCCGCCTGGTACTCGATCGCTTCGGAGTCAACTCTCAGCCCAACTACTTCATCCTCTCTCCCGAGGGTGACATTTTAGCCGGTCCCCGCGGCTACAACCTCGACGTCGCCGCCTTCGCCTGCTTCCTGGATCTGGAATAGGAGTCTTCCCTGCGGGCATTGCGATATTTCCGCCCGTTTAGTGCGGTTTCTCTGCTTTTTTTTCGCAGAGGAACCGCATTTTCGGCTGTTTTTGCGGTTACCCTGCTTAATTTTCGCAGAGATACCGCGTTCCATAGGGCAAATTGCAGAAAGTCGGTACTTCTCTGCGGGAATTTCCGCAGAGTAGTACGAAGTTTTTGAGGGTGCGGAGCCATTTGACGGGTTTTTGGCGCGGATCGGTTGGTTTTTCCACCTTCCGGCGCTTTTTTACGGGATTTTGGCGCGGAACGGCAGGTTTTTCCCCTTTCCGGCGCCGATTTCGTGACTTTCGGCGCCGAGGGCCTACCTGGGCTGCGCCGGGGCGGGAGTGGAAGCGCGAAGGGTTAAAAGGTTGGTACGATTTTGTCGAAGATCGTCCCTGAGGTCGCTCGCGGGAGTGCTTGCCGGGCTTCTTGCCTGAGTGCCCGCGACCTCTTTCAACCCTTCGAAAAAATCGTCCCCGATTGTTTAGCCCGCGCGGGCTCAGTGATAGTGCCAACAATGAAGTACTACCCCTCGCGACAACATCCCTGCCGGGGGCTTAAGAATATATATTCGAACGTGAGGGAAAGCGCGAATGCTTTGCGCCGTTGGGTGGATATTCCTGTGTTACAGAGAGTTGCTTAAATCAAACTCCGTAATTTTCCTACTTTGATTTGCATAATTGCCTGTAAATCAATGAGTTCCGCCCAACGGAGACATAAATAATTATGAGAAGGCGTCGAGCACTCGCCAGATAAGCCGAAGGGGCGGAGGACCGCGCCTTGGCGCGGGAACTTCCGCTCCTTTGGCCCGATAGACACAGGCCGCGAGGTGGCGAGCGGCCGGTACTGAGAGGGGCCCGGCTTCGGGGTCGCCGGGGCCCGACGCCAGTTAATACCACCGAATAATCGTCGGGCAAAGTACCCATCGCGCAAGCTGAGCCCCATCCAAGGCTCGGCGCAGCGCGATCGAGGGTAGGGCGCTTGGTGTTCGATAGGTTGGTGTGTGATTTGGGCGTATTTACACACCAAGGGGGCATTTTGAAGGGGTTGGTGTGTGATTTAGGCCGTTTTACACACCGAGGCGCACAAGGTGGAAGAAAAAAGAGGTTGTGGGATGAAGAAGAGAAAACGGAAAATGGGGCATTGCGATTTGCGAGAGAAAAAGTTAAATTTGTACGTTTAACCCATCCGTTAACAATAATATGAGACCTAACCACACTATACTAATGATTGCGGTTTGCTTCCTGTTTGCAGGATGCAAGACCGATAAGACGCTCCTTAGGATCAAATCTATGGAGATACAATATCCGGCGCGCGCCGAGTACTCGGAATCCTGGTCATTCCGTTACGACTCCAAAGGAAGACCTACCCATATTGAATTCACTACCAATACCGATGGGCAGAAAAGAAGCGCGTCGTGGAGATGTTCTTACTCTTCGAAGGAACTTACGGCCACGAGCGAATACAGTATCGGAAACTGGAAAAGAGCCGGAGATATCACCTTCCAGGATGATTACTCCCACATCACATCTTACATCCTTCCTGAGCAGACCAAGGAAAATTCCGAAACTGGATTGGTCTTCCTCGGACAGAACTGGGTGGGAGCCTACAGCGACGGATGCCTTGTCAGCGCAATGTTCTCGGATCTGACTTCAGATGGAACGGAGATCAACAAACTGAGCTGGGACGAGAATGGACTTCTCGAAAAGTACGAGGGTTCAGACCCGTCTGTTTTCGAAGAAATAAAGGATATAGAGTATACAGAGACCCCCAACCCCTTCGTAGGGCCTGATCCTGTAGCTTACCTGCTTGGCATCACTCCTTATTTCTGGCAGGGACTGGCCGGACCCAGGCCGTCGGAGCTGGTCTCATCCTTCACCCGAGTGACCAGCGATCCTTGGGTAGAAGACGTGTCGATCGATGCGGTCGGCATCAGCTATGAGACCGATCTTGAAGGCCGTATCTCCCATATCCTTCAGACAGTCAACAACAAACTGGAAACCGTAGTGACTATTACCTACTAATGAATCAGAACCTTTCCCCACACACTCAGGAACTGCTCGAACAGTACCGCAGTCTACTGCCAGTCTACGAGAAGATGGCGGATGTCATTCCGGAAAAGCTCAAGGAGTTTTTCGACGAAGCCGGCATCATAGTCGCCGCGGTAGAACATCGCGTCAAAGCCGAGAAATCCCTCGCCGGGAAACTTCAGCTCAAGGGCGACAAATACAAGGATATCTTCGATATAACTGATGTAGTAGGCCTAAGGGTCATCACATTCTATATCGACGATGTAGACAAGGTCGCCTCGATAGTCGAGCGTCTCTTCGAGATAGACTGGGAAAACAGTATAGACAAGCGCAAGATCCACGAAATAGACAGCTTCGGTTACCTCTCCCTTCACTATATCTGCCGGGTTCCCGAATCTTCTTACAATGATCCCGAGCATCCGGAGATCAACAAAATCCGCTTCGAAGTCCAGATGCGTACGGTCCTCCAACACGCCTGGGCCAATATGAACCACGACACCGGCTACAAGAGCGGAGTGGAGATTCCGCTTATCTACAAGCGCAATATGAGCCGCCTCGCCGGAATGCTCGAGCTGATCGACGACGAATTCAGCCGCATCCGCCAGGAGATATCAGACTATCGCCGCAATGTCCAGAAACTGGTTGCATCCGGTAACCTTTCGGAAGTACAGCTGGACGGCGACTCGTTCAACAGCTATATGAAGATACGCCCGTTCGGCCCTCTGACCCGCAGGATAGCCTCCATCAATCAGGCGGAGATCCAGGAAGTCGATCTCAGCCCGTTCCTCGGCCTTTTCAAGGCGATGGGCTTCAAGACCCTCGGCGATATAGCCAACCTCATCAAGGAATATTCGGACGCCGCTTACCAGATCGCCTGCTTCCAGATGGGAATCACGGACTTGGACATTATTTCGTCTTCAGTAGCCCCGCAGAACCTCTGCACCGCCTTCATCCTTAAGAAGGGCTGGGGTAGCGGCGGCCTCAAGTCGATGCTGGACGCCCTCAACGGCCCGTCCGAGAGCAACGCATTCATGGCCGAGTATCTGCTCGAACAAACGAAGGACCTGCCTTTCATGAACAAATAGACCATGGCGAACAAACCCCTCAACACCGAACTGCTGGACCGCGCCATCATTTTCGCGGTCAAGGCCCACGCCGGCACCGAACGCCGGGGGAAGGGTTATCCTTACATCGTCCATCCGCTCGAAGCGGTTGAGATAGTCGCGACTATGACGGCAGACCAGGAGCTCCTGGCCGCCGCCGCGCTTCACGACACGGTCGAGGATACAGACGTCACCGTGGACCAGATCCGCGCCGAATTCGGCGAAAGAATCGCCGCGCTGGTGGCGGACGAGAGCGACACCTTCGAGGCCGGGGTCTCGGAAGAAGACAGCTGGCACTCACGCAAGCGCGCGGCGATTGAGCGCCTTGCCCGCGCCTCCCACGACGCGAAGATCGTGGCCCTTGGCGACAAACTCTCGAATATGAGGGCCATCGCCCGCGACTATGCTGTAAAGGGCGACGAACTATGGAACATCTTCCACGCCAAGGACCCGAAGGACCATGAATGGCACTACCGCGGCCTTGCCGATTCCCTCCGCGAACTCGAAGACACCTTCGCGTTCAAGGAATTTGAAAGTCTTATTAACCAGGTATTCGGAGCAAAATAATGTCGACATTAGGGGATAAACTAAAAAGAATGTCGGGCGGCCTGATGATAGTATTCGCAGCTGCGCTCGCCCTGGAAGCTACTAATGTAGTCCAGTACTTATACTCCCAGAAAGTCCTGCGCGAGGAAGCGAAGAAGAGGGCTGAAAGCCAGCTCGAGACCAACCGCATCAGGATTATGGACGTAGTAGACCAGGCCGAAGCGGCAGTCCGCAACAGCGTCTGGATCGCAAGGTGGTGTCTGGAGGTTCCTGACAGCCTCCACGTAGTAGCCCGAAGGATAGTGGAAGACAATCCTGTTGTAGTAGGATCTACAGTAGCTCTGGTGCCGGGTTACAAAGGACGTGGGCAGTTTTCTCCTTATGCCTTCCGGGACGGCGACAAGATTTCATTTGCCTCGCTGGCAACAGAAGCATACGACTATCCTTCACAGGAATGGTTTACTAAACCTATTGAGTTGGGAGCCGGATATTGGTCTGAGCCTTATTTCGACGAAGGCGGCGGCAATATGCTGATGACGACCTACTCTCTCCCTATAACCGACGCTTCCGGTAAGGTGGCAGCTGTAGTTACCGCAGACATATCTCTACAGTGGTTGACGGAGATGATTGAAGACGCTCAGGTCTACCCCCATTCGTTTGGAATAGTGCTCAGCCGCGCGGGCCAGATTATGGTCAGCCCGATCGAGACCCTGACTATGCGCGCGTCCATCAATGACTTCAGCGATCAGGCGGAGGATAAGCTGCATTACGACAGCCTCAGCCGTTCGATGCTTTCCGGCCTCTCCGGCAATATCCCTATCAAGGCGGGAGGAAAAGTTAGCCAGGTGTTCTTCGCCCCGGTCGAAAGGACCGGATGGTCGATGTCCATCGTCATCCCCGACGAAGAAATCTACAGGAACCTGAAGCGAATGGGCTTGATGGTCAGCCTCCTTACAATCCTTGGTCTTCTGTTGCTGTTGTTCATCCTTCGCGCTGTTGCCGAAAAGGAGAAGAGCTACCGCGAACTCAACGAGAAAAAGGGCATGATGGAACATGAGCTCATGATCGGCCGCAATATA
>JAEEGJ010027266.1_pt1 | contig 11491 bp, 6 predicted proteins | sample 8958761 | NCBI WGS metagenome assembly JAEEGJ01 (sample SAMN16246546, study PRJNA631951) | gut metagenome | biome: gut microbiome; feature: rumen; material: RS-attached | host: Bos | place: Iran: Karaj | collected 2018-10
CATAGTAATAATCCTTGTTGTAGGGTTCTCCGGTATAGGGAGCTCTGTCGAAGTTGTTGATCTTCAGTCTGTACTTTAACCAGAAGGATGCATCAACCGGTCCGGTTATGGATGAACACTTCTTTTCCCTTGCGATGCTTTCCGCTTTTTCAAACAGATACTTTGCGACATCCTTATCATTTATGCATTCGAAGAATCCCAGATATGCAGTGTCATCATCCGGATATGTTGTGATGGCAAATCTTCCGGCGGGCTTGCCGTCCTTATATATCATGTATGCATCAAGTCCGAAATATCCGGATAATGGATGCTCCCCTTTAAGAAGCTGCCTGACAGAATCGGGGCTCTCCATATTATCGGATGAAGAATACAGCATCTTCGGCAGCTTCAGGAAATCATTTATGGTCTTTTCATTGTCAGCCTTTATACAGTTCATATTATTTTCTCCGAAGGATCTCAATCCTTCCGCTTCCTCCATCCATTCTGATGATGTCACCTGTCCGGATTGTGTCTGTCAGATCCGGCACGCCCACTATGGATGGTTTCTTAAGTTCCCTTGATATTATGGCAGTATGGGAAAGCAGCGATCCCTTTTCCGATATCACACCTTTAGCAGATGCAAGCAGGAATACCCATCCGGGATCCGTCATCACCGTAACAAGGATCTTATCCTTTACATCCCTTGCATCATCAATGTTCCTTATGACAAGAGCTTCTCCTTCCGCCACACCTGCAGAGCATGGCACTCCCGAAAGGACATCAGCTTCCTTTGTCTTCCTGTATGAAGTGATATCACTGATACTCTTATCGAATTCACTGTTTTCAAAGATAAGTCTGGTATAGGCAGGGAGCTTTTCAAATACTGCATATGCTGCTTTCCTGTTTTCAATCTCAGGCTTCATATCCCTTGGTGAATCCGCAAGTCCGAAGGCTTCATCAATGCTGAGATAGAAGATGTCCTCAGGAGCTCCTATCAGTCCGCTCTTTGCATAGGTATTTCCCAGGGATGAAAAGATCAGCCTTACCATTCCGTATACACGGCTTCTGTTAAGTCTGGATCTTTCTCTTCCGGCAATTCCCTCAGCGCATCTCTTTCCCAGGAACCGGGTTAAGAAATCCTCTTTTATCCTGATTTCCTCATTACGGCCAAGACCGTCATAGGTTTCCTTAAGCTTTTCCGGATCCTTTCTGTATTCAGCGATCCTTTCATCGAGAAGATAAGGATGGGAACGGAAGGTCCTGCTTTCAAGCTTAAGCTCTTCAAGATTCCTGTCTCCGTAATCCCTGATATATTCTTCCTTCTTCCGCTTCAGTTCCTCCGGCGAATACTCATCATATCTGTATGCCAGATCTATAAGCGCCTTTATGGGCTTCATGCTCTCGATATTGGATATACCCGATATGTAGCGGTTGATGTACGCATCATCTGCCTTTTTCTTCTTCAGCCTGTTCTTGACCAAAGCCGTGAAGACGAATGAATATGTATCATTCAAGAGTGTCACATCCCATATATCAAGCAGCTTTTCCCTGATCTCACCAAACAGTCCTATCAATTCCGAGGGGCTGCTCTCCGGGCTGTAACGTTCATAGAAATACCGGTTTGTATCCGTGAACTTCTTTTCAAGGCTTCTCATATGACGCGGGACGCTTATCAGCTCATAAAAGGAATTCACATAGGTCATGAACCTTACAAAGGGTGACAGTTCTACATCACTGTTATCGTAACCCTTATTCTTAACCCCCAGCATCTCCTGCCAGACAGGTATGATCTTCTTGCTGAAGGGAAGGAACTTGAGCACCGTATACCAGTTACTTATCTTGTAATACATACGTCCGTTGGCATTGCCCACCATATTGCCGAACACTTCAGTATGCCTGTTCAGTTCCTTTTCATTCTTGAGAACTCTTCTGCTCACACCTTTGAACACACCGCTGTAAACCATGTGTACAAATGAAACCGTGAGAGGAAGTGAAAGCCCCGGATAGCTCTCCACTATATTGCTGTTATCAAGTATGAGGGGTGAGGCACCGCTTATAGTGGTAATGGGTCTGGCCTGGAGAATATACAATCTGTCTCCCGCAAAGGCATATTCGATATCAAGATACTCACCCAGGATCTCCTTTATCTTTACGGAAGTATCGATCAGTCTGTCTATCTCGCTTTCGCTCAGAAGGTCTTCCCGGCCTTCGTAATAATATACTTTATCGGTATTATTGTAATAATATGTGGTCGTCTCCGAAGAACCCGAGACAACTCCTTCTCCGAGTCCCCTGGCTACGCTTATGACACTTTCATTTAGTATCCCCTGGGGATTTGAAGTAAACAGAACTCCCGCCTTATCCGCATCAGCCATCTCCTGGACGATAACGCACATCTTCAGATCCTCATCCGAAAGATGATGGTACTCCATATACTTCTTCACATTGTCGGAATACATTGACTCTCTGCAGAGCTTTATCTTTGCCGGCACCTCTTCAGGTCTTACATTCAGATAGGTGTCAAACTGTCCGGCAAAGCTGCTGCCGGCACCATCCTCGAGATTACAGGAACTTCTGACAGCATAAAGTGAAGCAGAACCCCCTGACACAAATGTCAGTTTTTCAGAAGGTTCCACGTCATCACGGGCGGATATGATGGTAAATGCAGGAACGTTAATTCCCGCATCACGAAGCTTTATCAGATTGTCGGCTTTACTTCCATACATCCGTGCTTAAATCCTTCCGACAAGAAGAAATACTACAACCGTAAGTAACATCGTCGATTCCTGCAGATAAGTATATCGTTCAACCTTATCAACCAGTACGAATCTCTCCGGATCCTTCATGTACTGGATGAATTTCCATGTCATCCAGGATACGAGGAGCACAAGTATCAGTATCGATATCTTATTGAGTCTGAACACAAGGATGATATTGGTCATGATATCAACCAGTGTCAGGATCATCACAAATCTTGTGGCTTTCTTATAGCCGAACAGCTTTGAGTATGTAGTGTAGTCGTTCTCATCCTTAGGTGCCTTGATCTTACGCGACACTTCCCAGATGAGAGCAGGAAAGTAGAGAGTCCACAGTGTCATCACGGTTGTGATGGTAAAGGGCGGAAGGTCATACTTGATCACGGTGAATGAGATGATGTACAGATTGACGAACATCTGCACCGGATTGTGGGTTACAAGTGCAAGGGGAAGTGATGGCTGTATCTTAGCCTTCTGGAAGAACCACTTGCTCATAAGATATCCGTAGAAATACAGGATACAGAAAAAGACTATGTTGTTCATGAATATTATATTCAGTACAACAGCTATAGCATTGAAGAATGCGCAAAGTATTACCACATCCCTCTTAAATACCGCGCCTCTTGCAAGAGGTCTGTCCGGAAACAGTATCTTATCAACATCGAAGTCCTTCAGATCATCCGCTATCCTGAGCCATAACAGAAATGCAAATACGGTATATGCTCCGACCACTTCCTGGATACCGATATTAAATGTGGTCACGCCTTCATTTAAAAGTATTATAAAATGAATCTCCAAAAAGACGATCAGTCCGAGTATCAGCCTTGCGATAAAGGGATATCTTTCCTTCATGTAAAGATGCATTCTCTTCAGCATTTTGAACCTACTCCTTCTCCGTACAATACCCTTGTCTCAATTCCTTCCATGCTATGAACCATGATATCATCATCGATCCTGACGGAATCCTTCTTGAAGATCTGGATTATTGTGGAACCTCCGGGTTCGAAATATCCCTTTTCCTCACCCTTTGTAAAGCTCCTCACGTCATGATTTACAACCCTTCCCACAATGAGTGCCCCAACTTCGATATGGATCACTCTTCCGAAATTCTCTGTGTCCATTACGTTCACTACCCTGAAGTTCTCTTTATAGATCTTATGATCTGCGGAAAGAGAGCTCACGGTATGCAGCTTTCCTTTTATGGTCTTACGGCCTTTAAGCCTTCCGTCATCTATGAAGCAGTACCTGTGCAGATCATCCACACATAGACGATACACAAGGCAATATCCTCCCGAATACTCTTCGCAGTACTTATCATCCGCAAGAATCTCTTCAAGGGTGTATGTCCTTCCCTTAACGTTCATCCGTAGATCGTCGTCAATGTTATAGACAAGCAGCTTGGCATCCGCCGGTGATATGAGAATGTTCCTGTCTGTTTCGATCTTCCTTGCCCCATCCCGGAGCCTGCGCGTGAAGAAATCATTAAAGGATCTGTATTCCCTGTCTTCAAAATCCTCCATGCGGATGTGGTTTTCTTCTATAAAACCGGGGATCTTTTTTACGCTGGACTTCCTTCCGTTAAGGAATCTGTACAGATCCGACACAGCAGGCGATACCGCTATCTTCAGGAGGACCCTGCCCAGAGGATTCCCGTACAGGAATCTGAGCTTCTCCTGACCGTACTGGGTTATCTCCTCATATTCTGTTTTCTTCCTGTCATATATCTTCATAGATCCTGTTCTACTTTATCGTAACTTTTCCCGTGCTTCCGTCAATTGTAATGATCTGGCCATCCTTGATCTTCGACATTGCATCCTTGCAGCATACTATGGCGGGGATGCCGTACTCTCTTGATACGATGGCTGCATGGCACAGTATTCCGCCGTATTCGGTGACAATTCCGGATAAAATGGCGAACTTGGGAGTCCAGCCGGTATCGGTGAATTTTGTGACAAGGATGTCACCTTCCTCAAGTCTGTCTATCTGTGTGAAATCCTCAATGACTCTGGCAACGCCTGTCACCACTCCATTATTGGCCCCCAGACCCTTGATCTGAGAACGCTTCTCTTCCGAATCAGCAGGTCTGTTACTGAAAACTGTTCCGATCTCGTTCTCACTCATGTAATTCCTGTAGGCATTGTAATAGAATCTGTTCCTGGTGATGATATCCTTAAGATCTTCTGCTTTCTTTTTACCCTCAATATAGTCCCACAGGTCACCGACCTTGAGGAACCATACATCCTCCTTATTCTCAAGTACACCTCTTTCGGTAAGAAGTCCCGCATACTCAAGGGTGTACATTCTCAGCATATAATAGAATCTGGTGGATACATCCCTGAACTCTTCTCTCCACCAGAGCATATTCCTCATGCCCAAGACTTTTTTACATATCTTGTTATAAGTAAAGGGAGAAACTTTGGCCTTGATCTTTCTGAGAACACTCCTGTACATCATCTGACCGTTCTTCTTATCCTCGAGCGGAGAATAGGAATCTTCCAGATCAACCATATCCTTCACCATTCCCACCATCACTTCGGGCTCTTCATAATAGCAGGGATATGTTATATCCAGTTCCTTGTCCGAGTGATAACCGTACTTATCTATAAGTGACTGTACATCTGACAGACAGTATTTTTCATCGGAAAGAGAGGATGCTATTCCCACAGCATCAGTCTGTGTCCAGTATCTGTATGAATCATTATCCTTTCTTATCTTTCTGGAGATATCCCACATCTCATAGAATGGAAGCAGATGGGAAATATTGTCGATACTTCCGAGAAGTGACAGATATTCGCTCTCGGATACATACTTAAGAAGACTGTCCTTATAGAGGGATTGATGAACAGTATTTATGAAGATCTGCCAGAAGTATGTTGTCTCGCTCCTGAGATATGTCTTTTTTGTAATGCGATAGAAGCTCTTCTCGATGTCTTTTATGGCATGAGTGTCATATTTTTCTTTATACTCATAGTAAAGATCGAGCAGCTCCTTCTTATATCTCTCTGCATTTTCTCTTCTGGACTTAAGTATCCTGCTCTGATTGATAACTATACGGATCATCTTGGATATTGATGAAGGGGTTATCTTAAAGGTTTCTCCATCACCTTCATAATCGCCTATGATGCCATATTCATTATCGAACTCCCTTTCCTTATATCCGATGATCTGGCTCATGGTCTTCTTAACGGCAGACATATTCCAGTAAGGGCGTCCGTAGAACATCTCTCCAAGCTTTGCCGGAAGCTCATCATCTCTCAGTATCTCGGACCTGACTATAAAGTTCCTTAGAGAGAATTCCCAGATATATTCATAAAGACTCCACATATAAGGAGTGCAGATAGTAGCGGATACACCTCCGTCCTTGAAATCTGCGGTGCTCCACATATCCTTTATCCCGTTGTATCTGATACTGGTTATCTTTCTTGCCTGAAGTATATACAGGACATCATCCTTTATTGCAAATTCAATATCACAGGGATAGCCGAAGAACTGCTGTATCTGTGCGAAGGTATCTCCGTATTCAGTCACCTTGTCTTCTGTCAGAAAACTGAGACTGTCCTCTGCATCAACCTGCTTTTTGTCATACCAGTTGTATCTGTACTGCTCAGGCTTGGTCTTGCCGCTTACTATATTTTCACCAAGTCCTTCAGATACCTCGATCACCATCTCCCTGTCATATCCGTTAACGGGATCGACGGTAAAGCATATGCCGCTGCAAACCGCATCCACCATTTCCTGTACTACAACAGACATCTTCATGGATGCGGGATCGATATTCTTGCCGGCAACATACTGAAGAAGAACTTCGCTGAACATGGATCTGTAGCAGGCAAGGATCTTCTCTTCAAGGCCGCTCTTTCCCACATTCAGGAAGGTGTCATACTGGCCGGCGAAGGAATACTCCGCAAGATCCTCCTTGCTTCCGCTGCTCCTGACCGCATACAGAACATCATCGCCTGCAAGCATATTGATCTCTTCAAGTATCTTCTCAGGGATAAGAACTCCGTCGAACCATCCGGTAATCCTGTCTGATATCTCACGTGCATTTTCGGCAGTAAGTTCACTGAGTGCACTGTTGATCTTCTCCCCAATACCATTGGATTCGATCACTTCATCATATACATCGCTGTCCAGTATGAATCCTCCGGGCACATTGAATCCCTGCTTTTTCATCTGAAGCAGGAACTTCCCCTTATTTCCCAGCTTCTCTTCCTGAATGGTTTCTTTTTCAAGTTTTACGATCATATGATCTCCTTTTTATACGTTCGATCAGTTTTCAGAACGGATTCTTTCTGAGCCGTGCCAGATACAACAGAACATTCAATATGATGTGGGTCAGTGCTCCGACCAGAACATAGAGAAGATAGAGTCCGAGTCCCAGATCATAGAATAGCCACACGACCAGTGCACATCCGAATACCGAATCCGCCTGGTCCAGAAATATAAAAAAGACCTTCCAAAAACCCGAAATTGTTTTTCCGGGTGTGATATCCAGTCTTCTCTTAAGAAAACTGTTCGGAAGCTCAAACAGCGCATATCCGCATCCGATCAGAAATCCGATAAATATATTAAAAAGCAGAGTATTTTCGTGATCACAGTAAAAGAAATTCAGATATTCGATCCCGGCAGCTTTGCAGACAAAGCCCCAGATGATCGAGAAAAATGTGTTGAAAATGAGATATCCCAGAAAACCCTTCCAGGTTTTATTATCTCCGAAGATCCTCTTCCCATCAGAAAGACATTTGCCCATATCCATGGGCTTTTTAAGTGCTTTAAGAAGTGAGGTTTTGCACCACACCATATTCATGATCCCTGACAGTATTGCGGGGACCAGAGTAACGTACATCATCAGGATCATCTTAAGCATTTGGGTATTCCTTGACCTGTATTCGGTACCTAATATGTGCAACAGGAATATTATACCATTTATGTGCTGATTTTTCTGAATTAATCAAAAATAGCCTCCATTTATCAAACAAACTGCTGCCCATGCACCGGGCAGCAGCCACATAGATCAATGACCTTTTCTGCACGTAAATATACGTTGCACTCAGGGTTTTGGCGTTCCGCATTCAGCACAGAATTTACCTCTGTTTTCTGCACCGCAGACCGGACAATTCCAGGGCCTGGGAGTTCCGCACTCAGGGCAGAATTTAGCAGTGTCATCATTATCCGCACCGCATTTGCACTTCCATGTACCCGCAGAGGATGCAGAGGGGCTTCCTCCAAACATTCCTATGCCTAATCCCATAAACCCTGCTACGCCTGTTCCGGGAGCATATGTATCATAGGAGCTTTCATTTTTCTCAAGACAGGAACCTGTATCCTTACACTCCTTTATGAGGTCGTATACCCCTCTGACAGCATCACCCTGAAGCTTCCAGTAGGAACCAAGATCAAGACTCCTGGTGACCTTCGCCCGCATACCGTCCTTACAGTCATCAAAGGTGAATTTCATGTGTGAACTGGATGAATAGTCAGTCATCTGATACGGGGACGGGATAGGTTCTATCTGTGCCATCTCGGCAAGATGGGCATCCTTTACATACTGACGGAGTTTCTCAGCCGCTGCACTCCCCGCAAGATATTTTTCATACTTGTCGGTGCCATTACTGTGATCCCTGGATTCGATCAGAACACTTCCATCGTCCTGCCACACAATGTCTTCGCTGCATGAAGTCCCGCTGCCCATCGCCATTCCGTGAGCGGAATGCCGGTAATTGATCTCTATGAGGGGGCCATGTTCTTCGAGTGTCAGATCCGATAGTTTAGGCTGTTTCACCTGAATATTTTCCACACCCAACTCTCCTTTTTATGATCCATATGTATTTCTTTCATCATCAGTCAGCATGCGTCCGTTCATCAGTTCAGATTATAACATAATATCATCATACCATTGTAAACCAGTCATACTTGAAGGGGCCTGCAGCCTCTATCCTTATACTGTGACCGGTACCTGCACCTCTGTCTGCCATGAAATTCAGATTCAGCGGTATCATTATGTCAGTCCACAGAAGAGGCAGTGACCTCCTGCGGTCATTTTCAGCCGTTACGGCTCTTGGCATATGATTTCTGGCTTCAGAAGGCTTCTTCTCGTAATCACGGGTGTTGAAGGATATCTCTCCTGCCTTAACATCATCGATATAAACAATTACTTTCGCCTCTTTAGGTGCTATCCCGTGTATCCTCAGAGTCTGTGCCTCTTCAGGCAGTCTGCAGTCATTATATACTGCGCTGAAGCGTCCATTCAAAGGAGGATCGTATACTCCGGGAGTCTCCGCCACAAGAGCGCTGTATCCGTATAGTCCCTCCACGATCTGTGCACCGTCAGACTCATCAAAATGGTCGGCCTTTATTTTCGACGACATATCACGGACGCCTCTCGATGAACCGTTTATGTAGATCATCTCAGATGCTCCGCGGTCAAGGCTTGAAGGAGCTGCGGTGATCAGGTAATCACCCTCTTCGATGATCAGTGATTCACGGACTACATCATAATATGCAAGCTCTCTTGCCGGGATCGTCAGTTTTACGCTTCTCGATTCTCCGGGAATGATATCTCTTACCCTTTCAAATCCGATCAGCTGCTTTTTTGCCCTCTTTACCCGGCTGCCCGTTACCGATGCGTATATCTGGACCACTTCATCCGATACGGTATCACCTGCATTGGTAACGGTAACCTCCACATCGAGCACTCTTCCGTCACCGCGAATAGCATCATATACTCCCACCGGCTGGCCGAATACCTTACGTCTTACAGTCTCTTTCCTAACCGCTTCCGCTTCTCTTACCGATACCGTCAGATCACTGTATACAAATGAAGAATATGTCAGTCCGTATCCGAAGGGATAGAGAACCTCACCTTCGAAATACCTGTAGGTACGCCCCTTTTGGATGATATCGTAATCATCGATGGAGGGCAGATCCTCATCTGATCTGTACCAGGTCTGAGTCAGTCTTCCTGAAGGATGAACCTTTCCGGTCAGTGCGTCTGCTATGGACTGCCCCATGCACTGGGATCCTGTTGCCGACCAGAGGATTGCCTTTGCCTTTTCGTTTATCTCATTTACGGCAAATGGATAATCGCTCATAAGTACGACTATGATATTTGGATTGACCTTATACACTTCATCAAAAAGCTTCTGCTGATAAGGTATGAACTCTATAGTGGCTCTGTCGATCTCTTCCTTGGAGTTGACCATAGGATTGTGACCAAGTGCCATGATCACTGTTCCGGCATCTGCTGCAGCCGATACCGCCTCATCCATTCCGCTGCTCCTTACTTCGGTTATAAATGACAGCGGTGTCAGTCCGGGATAATCTTCCTTTGCCGTAACAATATATCCGTCCTTGTCGGCATACAGTCTGTTTCCGAAACGGTCACGCATGATGATCTGCTCTGTCTGACCGTCCACGGAACGCGCCTTGTCCATTCTGAACACTTCAAGATCGAACCAGCTGAATATCCTGTCCGAATCACAGTAGACCTTGCCTGCAATGGTATTGGTTCCCCCACCTGCTTCCTCGGCAGCGGCTATTCCTTCTATTGCATCCCCTGCAAGATGAGTACTCAGATACTTACCGTTTGCCGCATTTCTCAATGTGTATGACTCTTCGCCCCAGTCCTCCAGCACATAGACATCCGCATTATCATACAATCCGATCCTGCCCTCATCCCCTGCGGCAAGATATTTATTTCCACACTTTAATGTGATCCGGTCACAGGCTTCTATATACCTTACATCCGTACCGGATCCGCCCTCTTCGGCGATCTTCTTCAATCCGTCAAGCAGGGATATACTTTCAGGTTCTTCTCCTTCATACCAGTCCTTGTACCATTTGTCACCGACAGGACCTATCAGCACGGATGAGCCGAGTGTATCTTCATTTATGGGCAGTACCCCGTCATTCTTAAGAAGAACCAGAGACCTGTCCGTAAGGTCCTTACATACTCTGTGAGCCTCCTCACTGCACAGTTCACCAAGGGCCTCTCTGTCATCCCTGTCTTCGAAAAGTCCCAGCCTTATCCTGGTCCTGTATACGTTCCTGATGGCAGTATCCATATCCTCTTCCGTAAGCAGACCCAGTTCATAGGCTTCTGCAGCCGCGGCATATACCCCGTCAGGACGTCCGCTGAGTGCATCGATACCCGCCTTTACAGACCTTGCAACAGTCTCCGCATCCATTGCCGTAGCATGGCTGAAGGCTGCGGACAGTTCCATCGCACCGCCATCGGATACCGTATGTGTAAGCCCGAACTCATCCTTGAGAAGCGTATTCATCTCCTCATTGAATAGTCCCTGCACACCATTGATCCTGTTATATGCAGCCATTGCTCCCTCTGCCCCGCCGTCCTCAATACAGCGTCTGAAGGGTTCGATATAGAGCTCATATTTATTGCGGGGACTGATGGTGGAATTCTTCCATCCGCGTCCTATCTCCGTATTATTTGCATAGAAATGCTTAAGGGTAGCGGCAGCCATAAGATGATCCTTATCCTCTCCCTGTATACCCTTTATATATGATGAGGCCATTGCCCCTACCTGGACCGGATCCTCACCGTATGCTTCTTCATTCCTTCCCCATCTGGGATCTCTCAGAAGATCCACGGTAGGCGCCCATCTGGACAGGCCTCCCCAGGGACGCCTGTAATAACAGATCCTTGCTTCCTTACCCACTGTTTTGCCTGCTTCACGGATAGCATTCTTGTCCCATGATGAACTCATGCCTATGGGCTGTGGAAAAGAGGTGGTTGT
>JAEEGJ010027269.1_pt1 | contig 11490 bp, 12 predicted proteins | sample 8958761 | NCBI WGS metagenome assembly JAEEGJ01 (sample SAMN16246546, study PRJNA631951) | gut metagenome | biome: gut microbiome; feature: rumen; material: RS-attached | host: Bos | place: Iran: Karaj | collected 2018-10
TCCTTCCTAGTTATTGTTATTTTCTTCCGACGCGTTTTCTTCCGCTTTCGGGAAAAGCGCCTTCATTTTGACCGCTATCTGTTCCCTGTCCGGCATCCAAATTTTTTCGTCGCCCGCGTAAGGATTGCCCGGCAGCATGATGGTCTCCGGATCCTCCTTGGAAAGCCCCTGCAAGACCTCCGCCAAATGCGCGCTGTCCCAGACCTCGACATTGGTATCGACCTGCTCCTGCAAAATCTTCATCAGTGCCGGCAAGTGTCCCAAGGTATTAACGTTCAGGATTCGCTCATAAAGCGCTTTCATGAAGCGGTGCTGCCGCTGGACGCGCCCGACGTCGCCCAGCTCGCCGCTGCGGAACCGCAGATATTTTTGCGCGGTTTCGCCGTTCATGCGCTGGAAGCCCTGCGGGATGTGGATGGAAAGCCCGAGCTCCGGGTCCTCGTAATCCATGCGCATTTCCACATAGGCGTCAATCCCGCCCAGCGCGTCAATGAAGCTGCCGAAGGCTTTCGCGTCCACGACGGCGTAATAATGGACGGAAACGCCCAGCAGGTTCCGAACCGCGTCGATCATGCCCGAGACGCCGACCTCGGAATATTTTTCGCCGAGCTTTTCCCACGTCTTGCCGTCCGCCGCCGTCACCACCGTACCGCGCGGAATCGAGATTACGCGCACCTTGCCGGTAGTGTTGTCGAGGCTGACGAGCAGCATGGTGTCCGCGTGGCCGCCGCCGAAGTCGCCGCCCTTGTCCACGCCGAGCACCAGGATATTCATATACGCTTCGAACTTCTCGTCCATCGGCACGCGTTCCGCGTCCCGCCGTTCCCGATAATCCTCATATTTTGCGTAATATTTGCGGTAAACCGCCGCGCCCCTGCAAAGCTCCAGCCACGATCCCCAGCCGACGGCGGCGAGTACGCAAAGGAGCAGCGCGAACTTGAAAAGGCCGAAAATCGCGCGAAGCAGGCGTTTCCTGCGTTTCGCGCGGATATTGTTCCGCGTCTCGCTGTGCTTTTTCGTCATCGCGCCCCCTCTCCTATAACCTGTTCATTTAATCTTTCACAAGTCCTTACTCCGGCAGGCCAGCAAAAGCTCGTTCCTCGCCAGCACCGTATCCGGATGAATCAAATGGCCTTTTTCCAATACGAACGCGATGGAACGCGTCAGCCCCGCCAGCGTCATCTCGTCCAGCGAAGCGCTTCGCGCGAGGTCACGAAGCGCCTCGACGCCCGGATAGTCCCGCGTCGGCTCCATCATATCCGCGAAATAAATGATCTTGTCAAGAGCCGTCATCGCTGTTCCGCCCACCGTATGCCTCGCAATCGCCCGCAGGATTTCGGCGTCCTCCACGCCATAAACCTCACGGGCAACATAGGCTCCCAACGGCGCGTGCAAGAGCAGCGGCATCGTCCGCTCGACTTCGCCGTACCCGATGTCCCGCGCATCCGCCTCCGCCGTCATCGCTTCGTTCGGGAACTCCCGCGCGCAGTCGTGGAGAAGCCCCGCCAAGCGCGCCCGAGATTCGTCCACGCCGAATCGCCGCGCGAGAAACGCCGCCGTGTCCGCGACGCCCAGCGAATGCTCATACCGGCTTTTTTTCAGGCGGCGGGAAAGCTCCCGTTTCATTTCCTCGTAATCCATCAGCGATACAGACCTTTTTTGTAAATATACTGCTCCACCTCACGGGGAACGATGTACCGGATCGAAGCCCCGCGGGCGACGCGTTCGCGGATATCCGTCGACGAGATCTCCAGCTCCGGCGTATTGAGCAGATGAATCTGCCGCACGCCGAGGTCGCCCAAAAGCGCGCGGGTCTTCTCCACGTCGGGACGGCAGCCGGGACGCGACGCCGCAATGAACGGACAGATTTCCAGAAGTTCGTCAATCCGCTCCCATGTGTGAATCTCACGAATGACGTCGGTGCCCGCGATAAAGAAAAATTCCGAGTCGCCGCCCGACGCCCGCATAAGCGCGCGCACCGTGTCAATGCTGTAGGACGGCCCCTCGCGTCGCATCTCGATGTCCGAGACTTCAAAAGCGGGATTCGAGCAGGTCGCCAGCACCGTCATCATATAGCGGTCCTCGGCCGAGGAAATCTTATGCCCCAATTTGTGCGGCGGCTGCGCGGCGGGAATGAAAAGCACTTTTTCCATATCGTACTCGTCGCGCACCGCTTCCGCCATCATCAGATGACCGTTATGAATCGGGTCGAAGGTGCCGCCCAGAATGCCGACGCGATGTTTTATTTCTGCCATATTCGCACCCCGTTCCAAGGAATCACTGAATAAGTCAATTTATGGTCTTGCCGAGGGATTTTTTCGTCAGGCAAGAAAGATGGCGCGAAGGCGTAGCATCGCTACGTCGAACGACATCTGACGCAGCATGACGGGAAAAGACCCGGCAAGGACGTGAAGGGACTTGTTCAGTGGTTCCTTAACTTAACAGGAAATATGCGGCCGCCGTCGCCAGCGCCATCGTCGCAGCCATAATCAGCACCGCCCGCGCCGCGTCTATCATATCGTAACGATTTTTCGGGTCGCGCCACGCGTCTTTTAGCGACGACATATAATCCGACAGGCTCATGCGCGGATCTGCCCTTCGCCGAAGATCAAATACTTCGTGCTGGTCAGTTCGTTCAGCCCCATCGGGCCGCGGGCATGAAGCTTCTGCGTGCTGATGCCGATTTCCGCGCCGAAGCCGAACTCGAAGCCGTCGGTGAACCGCGTGGAAGCGTTCACATAGACCGCCGCCGCGTCCACTTCGCGCTGGAAGCGGTGGGCATGATTGAGATCGTTCGTCACGATCGTCTCCGAGTGGCCGGTATTGTATTGATTGATATGGGCAATCGCCTCGTCGATGTTTTTCACGACCTTGACGGAAAGAATCAGGTCGTCGTACTCCGTCGCCCAATCTTCTTCCGCAGCTTCCGCCATATCGGGAACGACGGCCCGCGTCGCCGCGTCGCCGCGCAGCTCCACGTCTTTCTCTCGCATGGCCTGCGCCATCTTCGGCAGGAAGGCTTTCGCGACGCTCTCATGCACGAGGAGCGTCTCCATCGCGTTGCAGACGGCCGGCCGGGAGGTCTTCGCGTTCAGCGCGATACGGAGCGCCATATCGAGGTCGGCGCTCTCGTCGACGAAGGTATGGCAAATGCCCGCGCCGGTCTCGATCACCGGCACGGCGCTCTCCGTGACGACGCGGCGAATCAGTCCCGCGCCGCCGCGCGGGATGATCACGTCGAGCAGCCCGGTCAGGTTCATCATCACGCCTACCGCATCTCGGCTCGTGCTGTCGATGAATTGCAGCGCCCCCTTCGGCACGCCCTCTTTCTCGGCGGCCTCCGCCAAGACCCGGCTGACGGCGCGGTTCGACTTCAGTGCTTCCGAGCCGCCGCGCAGAAGGACGGCGTTGCCCGATTTCAGGCAAAGCGCCGCGGCGTCCGCCGTCACGTTCGGACGCGCCTCGTAAATGATGCCGATGACGCCGATGGGAACTTTCACGCGTCGAATCTCAAGCCCATTCGGGCGAATCGTCTCCATCTCGCCCTCGCCGATGGGGTCGGGCAGCATCGCCGTCTGACGGAGCCCGTCCGCCATGCCGCGAATCCGTTTCTCGTCCAGCATCAGGCGGTCGAGCATTGCGCCGGGAATTCCCTTCTCCCGCGCCGCCGCCATATCTTCGCCGTTCGCCGCTAAAATCGCCGCCGTATTCTTTTCCAGCGCGTCCGCCATTGCGCGAAGCGCGGCGTCCTTTACGGCCGAGGACGTCACCGCCAGCCGTCGGGAGGCCTCCTTCGCCGCCTGCGCCTGCCCGCGCACGATTTCTTCTATATTATTCATGAAAAATCCCTCCGACAATCAACAGGAAAACAAATCAAGGAAGCGACTTCCTCAACTGTTTTCCTTATTATTACACACCAAACCCACTTCGTCAATTTTGCATGGAGACGAAACCCGTTTTCCAAAACGCGTCTCACAAAAACAATATCCCCGCCGGCAGGTACATACCGACGGGGATTTTCAATGAGAAAGGAGAAGGTCAAATTTCTGAGGTAGGATTTTCCAACTTTCCTACTTTCTTACCTCAAAAATTTTATTACTGCAACGTCGCGGTGCCGTCGTTGTTCAGCGTGACCTGATACGTGGAGAGCAGGTCGATGTTGTACCAAGCGATGCTGCTGCCATCCTCGAAGATCGCCTGGATATCCCAGTACTGCTGGTTGCCGACGCCGAAAGTGACATGGACGGACGAGCCGTTCGGCAGGATGTCGGAACCGAGGATATCCTCTTCCCAGCTGTTGGTGCTGGCGGCGCTGACGTTAACCTTGTAAATCGGGAAGCCGGTGTTATTCACCAGCGTGAAATCCTGCGCGCCCGCGAAAGCGACGCTGGACAGCGCCATGACGAAGAGAGCGGCGAGGAAGAACACCTTGAGGGATTTGATTTTCTGCATTGTAGATACGCCTCCTGAATATAGTAACAATAATTCGATCGGGGGCGACGTGTACCCGTCTCCCAATTCGGTCAGAATTTTATCATCATTTTTTATGAAAAGCAAGGATTCGGGAGCAGACGGAAAATTTATGCCGCGAATGGAACTTTTTGTCTCATTCGCGGCATAAATTTTCCATTCACGGCATAATTGTTGACAATCGAAGAAAAAAGTGTATCGTTAAAAGTTAGAATATGAAACTGGAGGCTTCCGCCATGAAACGAAAACTCATCAAAAAGCTCGCGTCCGTAGCCGCCGCCACGCTTTTATTCATCACGGGCTGCGGCTCGGAGCCCGGCTCCGCGTCCCAGTCCCACGTCAGGATGGCCGCGGACTTTTCCGACGCTTACAGCGCGTCCGACACCTGGGTCGTCTATTGGTATCTCTGCGGCACCGACCTCGAATCGCAAAACGGCGCGGCCTCCGAAGATTTGGCGGAGCTCCAGCGCGTCAGCCTGCCGCCCAACGTCAAGGTCGTGATCCAGGCCGGAGGCGCCAATGAATGGCAGACCCGAGGCATTCCGGCCCGCGGCACGGCGCGGCTTCTCTACGACGCCGACGGCCTGCACGACCTCGGCCCGACGCCCAACGCAGACATGGGCACAGGCGCGGCGCTTCAGGACTTCCTGCGCTTCGGCAAGGAAAACTTCTCCGCCGACCACAGCGTCTTCGTCTTCTGGGACCACGGCGGCGGCAGCGCGGGCGGCGTCTGCCTCGACGAACGCACCGACAACATCATGAGCCTCGACGAAGTCCGCGCCGCCTTCGACGCGGTCTATGGCGCGAATCCCGAAAACCCGCCCTTCGAACTCATCGGCTTCGACGCCTGCCTGATGGCCACCGTCGATACCCTCGGCTCGATCCACGGCTTTTCCCGCTACATGGTGGCCTCGCAGGAAATCGAGCCGGGCTGCGGCTGGAACTACAGCGGCTGGGTCGGCGCGCTGGCTAAGAACCCCGCCATGGGCGGCGCGGCTCTCGGCAAGACGATCTGCGACACCTATATGGAAGGCTGCAAAGAATACGACGTGGAAGAAATGGCGACGCTGTCCCTCTCCGACGTCTCGAAAGCCCCCGCGCTGACGGCCGCTTACGGCGCGTACGGCGTCGAGGCGCTCCAGGCCGCCGCCTCGAATCCGCGCCAGCTTTTCTCCACCCTCGCCCGGGGCGCGGACGCCTCGGAAAATTACGGCGGCAACACCCGAGAACAGGGCTACTACGACATGGTGGACCTCGGCGAACTGGTGAAGAACACGAAAAGCGTCATGCCTGCGACATCGGCGCCCGTGCTCGACGCCCTCGACGACTGCGTCCTCTATCATGTGAACGGCTCCTATCGGCCTAACGGCCTCGGCCTCTCCTGCTACCACCCCTACGACGCCGACGCCGACGTTTGGCGCGCCTACGCCCAGCTTTCTGTGGCGCCCACGCCCATCAAATGTCTTTACTACTATCTGATTTTCGGGCAAATGCCCGACGCGGCGCAGGAATATCTGTCCGGCGCTCCCGCCTACACCCCGGAGCCCTCCGGCGCGGCCTCTCCCCTCTCCCCGGCTGCCATACAGAGCGCCGCCGTCCCGGCCCTTGGCTCTCACCCGATTTACAACGTGGCGGCCCTCGAAGACGCCCCCGTTGACGTCGACAGCGACGGCAGCGCGTTCGTCCAGATTTCTCCCTCGGCCATCGAGCTCCTGTCCGCCGTCCACTGCCAGCTCATCTATATGGACGAGAAACAGGACGTCCTGCTCGTCCTCGGTTCCGACACGAACATCATCGCCGACTGGAATACGGGGCGGTTCAAGGACAACTTCTTCGGCCAATGGCCGATGCTCGACGGTCATCCCGTCTATATCGAAATCACCTATGAAAACGACGACTTCAACCTCTACTCGATTCCCATCAAGCTGAACGGCGTCCCCTGCAACCTGCAGGTCGTCTATGACTATAAGACCGAAAAATACCGGATTCTCGGCGCGCGCAAGGACGACAAGGAAGGCGTCGCCAGCCTCGTGGCCAGCCGCGAGCTGATCCAGCTCAAACCCGGCGACCGCGTCACCACCCTCCACTACGCCATGAAGCTTTCCACACCAGACGACGAGCTCGCCGAGGTCGAAGTGGACACCTTCACCATCGGCGCAAATCCCGTCGTCAAGGACGAGGATGTGGGCGACGGCACCTACGGCTACTTCTTCGAGTTCATCGACCCGCTGAACAACTCCGCGCTGTCGAACATGGTCACCTACACCATCCAGAACGGGCAGATCACCACCTCCGTCGACAACGCCATGACCGGCGCCACGGGCGCGCAAGGCGGTTTCGCGGAAACAGGCTACGGCGCCGACCCGGGGCTCCTGCAAACGAGCGGCGGAGGAAATTCCGGCGGCAGCATCGCCGATCAACTGTCAGGCGGCGGAAACTCCGGCGGATACAGCGGCGGCGCTCCCGCTGGCGGCGGCAGCATCGCCGAGTCATTGGGAAGATAAAGAAACAATATTTGAGGTGAAAGCACAACATGTCGGAAGAGAAGAAAGAAGTTACGGAAACTACAGAAACCGAAGAGAAAAAGGAAAAAGAATTCTCCAAACGCACCACCCAGCTCATCGCGCTTTCCGCGCTGGTGCTCGCCATCTGCGCAACCTTTTCCTCGCTGAAAGCGGGCGCGTTCAGCAGCAAGGCCATCCTCGCGCAGAACGCCGCCTCCAACGGCTGGGCCTACTATCAGTCGAAGAGCCTGAAGGAAAACACTTACAAAGTGCAGATCGACCACATGAAAATCAACGGCGCCCTCGACCCCACGGAAAAGGAAAAGCTGATGAAGAAATATCAGGAGACCGTGGATCGATACAAGGCCGAGGAAAAGGAAATCATGAAAGACGCGCGCGCCGCCGAGGAAACGCGGGACAAGGCGCTGGAACTGAACAAGGGCTTCGCAGGGGCGCTGACTTTTTTGCAGATCGCGATCCTGATGGTTTCCCTCGCGGGCCTCGTCAAGCAGATCTGGTTCTGGTACGCGGGGCTTGTCGTGGGCGTGGTGGGTATCTTCCAGTTCGCCGCGATGATGATGCAGACGTTTTAAAAAATTGACAAATAAAAAGGGCAGACGCAATGTCCGCCCTTTTGCCGTATCTGTTTGTCTTACGTTTTTTCAACTCCGCGCCAGCACATCAGCAGGCGCACCCATCCGTTAATTTGCTCGAAAATCACTTCCGCGTCATATTTCTTGCAGAAGTTCCGCAGGGAAATCATGCCGGTACCATGGCCGTGCTCTTTTGTCGTCGGCAGGCCGTCGGCGCCAAATTGCAGCAGCTCGTCGAAGCGATTTTCTATGACCAGCGCATATTCCTGTTCAGTGTAGGCCAGCGAGACGCGAATCTCACGCTCTCCCGGCGGTTGCTTGCGACTGGCGATGATCGCGTTCTCTATGACGTTGGACAGCAAGATCGCTATGTCTTTATCGCCCTCCTGAGAGCCTTCCTCCTCGATATTCACTTCACACGACGCCTGAATCCCTTCTTTTTTCGCCATCTGCATATAGACGGTCAGCGCCGCGTTGAGGATCGGATTTTCGCAGTATGCAGAGATGGGCGATACCAAAAGCTCTCGCTCCTGCTGTTCCATAAAATCCAAGGCTTTCTCGACCTCGCCCCCGCGAAGCAGGGACATCAAGAGGCGATTGTAATGCCGCAGGTCGTGCCGGGCGCGCTGTACGTCCTCCGCCCGGGATTGGAGCAACCCCGCGTGGGTTTCCAATGCTTGGAGCTGCTGCGACAGGAGTTCGTTCGTATGCCGCTCGTCCTGTATCTGCGCCGCGCGCTCCCCGGCGTACAGCGAATATTGGTACAGGGTAACGCCCCAGAAAAACAAGACGAAACGCAGCAGGATATCCGTCCTCGTATACATCAGCGGCCTGTCGATCAGCAAGATCAGCGGCGTGGCGCAAAGTCCAATCGGCATGATTGCGAAGCACCAGCCTGCCAATCGACTGCCTGAAAAAAGCTGCGTCGGCAGCAGATTTCGAAAGATCCGCCGCTCCAAGGGCAGCGTCACAAGGAACCAGAAGATAAAAAGAGCCGTCTGGGTCGGCAGCCGATTCACGCCCATGCCGAAGAAAGGCGGAAGCACTGTTAAAATCAGCGCGCCGCTCATCGTATGCAGCATAAAGAACCAAAGCATCTGCATTCCCGCCACAAAGACATGACGCATGGCCCCGTGCCGGATGACGACGACGGAGAACACAAAAAACGGCAGCCAGCCGAAATACTGAACGCCTTTGAACGAGGCGACGTTGAGACCCTCGTGACAGAAATACGCAACATAAAGCCCCATGGCAACCGGCGACCAAAGCAGGATATATCTCCAGAGCCGAGCGCGTTCTTCCGGCAGGAGCCTCGCCTCAAACGGCAGATAGCGAAGATACGCGCCAATGAGCTGAATCAGCGTGATGCCTACCGCCATACCTACGATAAGCGTCATAGACTTCCCTTCATTTCCATACCGAATCTATTTCTTTAATATAATCTATGATAAAATTATACTATAAAAAAGAAAGAAGATGAATACCTTGCGAATCGCAATCGTGGAGGACGACGAAAAAGACATGCAGCAGCTCATGAACGTTCTCGGCGCGTATGCCGAGAACCGCGGGCTGACCGTTGAAATCGACGCGTTTTCCTCCGGCGAGGATTTTTTGCGGGCCTTCGAGCCGAAAAAATACACGCTGGTCTTCTTCGACAATTATATCGGAACCGGGCTGGGCATCGACCTCGCGCGCAAGGCGCGGGCGCTGGACGCGGATGTGGAGTTCGTCTTCGTCAGCATGAGCATAGAATTCGCGCTTTCAGGCTATGAGGTCCGCGCGCTGCATTACCTGATCAAGCCCGCCACGCCCGAGGAGATCGACAAGGTTTTCGATCGTCTTTTGAAGAACGCGGCGAAAAACAAGGCGCCAATGATCGAAGTGACTTGCGACTACAAGCCGCTGATGATTCCCGCCGATTCCATCCGATATATCGAAGTCGTCGACAAAGCGTGCATCATCCACGGGGAAGAAGAGATTCGGACGTATGTGCGGCTTGTAAATCTGCTGGAACTTTTGCCGCCGAATGAATTTATCCGCACGCACCGAAGTTTTGTCGTGCGCCTCGCCTGCATCCAGTCAATGACGAAAAGCGAAGTAATCCTGAAGGGCGGCGAAAGCGTCCCCATCAGCCATACGTATCACAACGACTGCAAGCGCGCCTACATCGAGTACCGCGCCTATAGCAAAAAACGACGTAATTCCCCTTTGAAACCGTAATAAACAGACACGAAAAAAGGAGATGCCGTACGCAGCAAACGTGCGGCATCTCCTTTTTTCAATTTCGCTTTAAACCATCATGACTAAATCGTCGCGATGAATGACCTCATCGTGGGCCGCGTCGGGAAGGATCTTTGCGATTTCCTTCGTGCTTTTTCCCGCGATGCGGCGCAATTCCTCCGCGCCGTAATTCACGATACCCCGCGCGATCTCGCGCCCGTCGGGGCCGAGAACGCGCACCGTGCTTTTCTCCGAAAAGTCTCCGTCCACCGTCGTAACGCCCGCCGCCAGCAGGCTCGCTCCGTTTCGCATAGCCTGCACGCAGCCCTCGTCCACCGTTAGATTTCCGCCGATATGACGTCCGAAAGCGAGCCACGCCTTGCGCGCGCGAAGGTGCGCTTCCTTCGCATGGAACACCGTGCCGACAGGCTCCCCCGCCAGCACCTCGCGCATGACGCCGACGCGGTCGCCCCGCGCGATGACCATCGTGACCCCCGCGCTCATGGCGATTTTCGCCGCCGCAAGCTTCGTGACCATGCCGCCGGTTCCGCCCGCCGTCCCTGCGCCGCCCGCGAGCCCCTCGATTTCGGGCGTGATCTCATGCACCTCGGAAATCAGCTTTGCGTCGGGATTCTCCTGCGGGTTCGCCGTAAAAAGGCCGTCCACGTCGGACAGGATAATCAGCGCGTCGGCGTCCACCAGCGACGCCACCGTCGCCGAAAGCGTATCGTTGTCGCCGATCTTCAGCTCGTCGACGGACACCGCGTCGTTTTCATTGACTACGGGCACAACGCCCATATCCAGCAAGGCGAGCAGCGCGTTCCGGGAATTCGTGTATTGATTGTGGCGCAGGGAGTTCTCTTTCGTCAGAAGCACCTGCCCTGCCGTCTGCCCGTAAGAGGCGAACATTGTTTCATAGAGATGCATCAAAACGCCCTGCCCGACAGCCGCCAGCGCCTGCCGCTCAGGCACGCCCTTCGGGCGGACTTTCAGTCCCATGCGATTCATGCCCGCCGCAATCGCGCCCGACGTGACGAGCACCATTTCCCGCCCTTCGTCCTTCAGGCCGACAATTTCGCGCACGATCTCCTCCATGCGCGCGAGGTTCGACGCGCCGTTTTCGCGGGTGATGGTGCTGGTGCCGACTTTGACGACGACGCGTTTCGCACTCTTGAGCCCGTCTCTGATGTTCACCCCGATCGCCTCCCTAATACTTATTCAGGCAATTCGATTTTCGGCTTCTTGAAATTGCGCTTGAACAAAAGACCGTTCCGCCCGATGACCTGCACAAGGTCGGCGTCCACGCGCTCCGTCAACCGCTCGATGGCGTCTTTCGGCTCCTCAGGGGAGTTTTGCAGCACGCGCACCTTGATCAGCTCGCGCTTCGTGATCGCGTCCTTCGCCGACTCCACCACCGTCGGCGAAACGCCTTCCTTGCCGACGCTCACCACCGGATCAAGCTCCGTCCCCATCGCGCGCAGAAACTGCTTCTGCTTGCTCGTCAACGTTTTCCGAATCAAAATGTATCCTCCCTCATGCTTCACGCATGATATTCAAATTCCATGGCGCCGATGCGCACGGTGTCGCCCTCTTTGACGCCGCGCTTCAAAAGCCGCGCGTCGAGGCCCTTCATTCGCCAAATATACTGGAATCGCCGGATTGCCTCGTCGTTGGCGAAATTCGTCATGGCGACGAGCTTTTCC
>JAEEGJ010027272.1_pt1 | contig 11489 bp, 8 predicted proteins | sample 8958761 | NCBI WGS metagenome assembly JAEEGJ01 (sample SAMN16246546, study PRJNA631951) | gut metagenome | biome: gut microbiome; feature: rumen; material: RS-attached | host: Bos | place: Iran: Karaj | collected 2018-10
CCCTCTTGTTGAAACGGTAGAGGAACGCCCCACGTTTGGATCCCGTTTTATCAATTAATTCGGTCTTCTCGATGAAGTCCATATCTTTGATACGTTTGCGGAAGTTGCGCTTGTCGATGGGCTCGCCGTTGACGGCCTCATAGAGACGCTGCAGCTGTGTGAGCGTGAAGAGGCTGGGCAGCAGACGGAAGCCAACGGGCTCGCTGGCAATCTTCTGCTTCATCAGCTTTCTGGCCTTGAGAACCATCTCGTTGTGGTCGGAATAGAGCTGGGGCAGCTCGTCGAAGTTGACCCATTCCACACCGTGCTCATGACGGAGACGGTCGTCGTAGTCTTTCACATTAATCAGCGCATAATAGGCAATGGAGACGACGCGCTCACCAGGGTCGCGGTCGACATTACCGAAAGCACCTACCTGTCGCATAAAGATGTTTCGGAGTCCGGTGAGGTCGAAGAGCACGCGGTTGGCGGCATCGTCGATGCCTTCGTCGCTGCGGACGAAGCCTCCGTAGAGGCTCCATTCGCCACGACCCGGGTCCATCTTACGACGACCGATCAGGATCTTCAGCTTCCCTTCATCGAAACCGAAGATGATGCAGTCGACCGACAGCAGGACTTGGGAATGTTCACTATAAAAAGCGGTCATAACCTTTCAAGGGATTACCAGAAGTATGCATAGAAGCAAGCGCAGCAGATGATGACACCGAGAGTGGCCACAACATCCCATACGCCCCAGCTTTCACGGATCTGCTTGCGGTAGTCGCCAGTGAAGGTGATGGCCTCCACCTGAGCCTTAGAGGGGGCAGGTGTGAAGAACGATACAACCACCATCAGCAGAACGATGAAGACGAGCAGCCAGCACTCGAAAATGAGCCAGTTGGTCTGCCAGAACCATGCGGTGTTCTCCCAGAAGGCACCTGTCATTGCATCCTTACCGCTACCTGTGAGCACATTGGTGAGCAGACGGATCATACCGATGACAAAGCCACCGATCAGACCCCATTCACCAGCCTTCGGGGTGATCTTCTTAGAGAAGATACCGAGGGTGAACACTGCCACCATAGCTGGTGCAATCAACGACTGGATATCCTGCAGATAACTGTAGAGGTTACCCATCGACATCATGACAGGCATCCAGAGCAGACCAAGGATCACAACCACGACAGTAGCGATACGGCCAACGAGCACGTAGTGAGCCTCGCTCATGCCCTTCTTCATAGGCTTGTAGAAGTCCTCAGTGAAGAGGGTAGCACAACTGTTGAAGAAGGCAGCCAGAGAAGCGACGAGGGCGCAGATGAAACCGATGGTCACGATACCTTTGACACCAGCAGGCAGGATGTTCTTCACCATCATGGCAAAGGCACCGTCGGTGTCGTGGGTATTAGTGATGTCCATCTCGATGCCACTGCCAGTCTTGAGTGACAAAGCATAGGCTACCATACCAGGAATGAGGAACATGAACACGGGCAGAAGTTTGAAGTAACCTGCTGCGATGGTACCGCGACGGGCGCGTTTCATCACTTCTGTATTATCCTCGCCTTTGGTCTGGCCAAGTACACGCTGTACGATATGCTGGTCAGTACACCAGTACCAGAAACCGATGATAGAGGCTCCGAGGAATACCACATAGCCAGGGAACTGCGGATACATGGGGTCGGCAGAATCCGTATGGAACATGTGTGTGGTTCCAAAACCTTCGTGTGCTGCATTACAAACCTTCATCATCTCAGCCCATCCGGCAGAAATGCTACCGTCGCCGAGCATATTCAGTCCGAGGAACAGCACGAGGAACGATCCTATAATAAGAATAGGTGTCTGAATGGCTGACAGCGTCATAACGCCCTTCATACCTCCGAAGACTGTGAAGACGGCTGTGATGGCAATCAGACCGATGGCGCCATACCAGAAGGGCAAGCCAAGCAGGTACTCGAAGAAGATACCACCTGTGAAGGCTGTTACCGAAACCTTTGTCAGCACATAAGCAATCAATGTGATGATTGACAGCCACGAACCTGTACGCTGGGTGTAACGGAACTTCAGGAAATCAGGCATGGTGATAATCTTGCCCATCTTGTTGTTAAGCAACTGATAGAAGGGTACGAACAGCCAGCCGAGGATCAGGATCATCCAACCCTGCATCTCCCAGTGAGCCATACCCACACCGTCCTTGGCACCAGTACCAGCGAGACCTACGAGGTGCTCAGAGCCGATATTGGCAGCAAAGATAGCTGCACCGATCACATACCAAGGCTCACCCTTACCGAACAGATAGTCCTGAGAGTCAGCACCCTTCATCTTCTCCTTGTCTTTCTTGATGGCGTGATAAATCGCCCACACGATGGCCAGAACGCCGATAGCCAGAACGGTCCAGTCAATCCACAAAAATTCGTTAGAATTCCAATTCATATTGTTTGTTTTTTAATAATTTTGAAGTTATAGGGAAGTTAAAGAGAAGGGAAAGCAAAACATTTGTCCTTTTAACTTCCCTTTTAATTCCTTTTAACTTCTCTTCCATTCCTTTTTATTTAATAGAAAATTTGTATGCAGCGTGGCTGAAGTATTTCTCACCGGGCTTCAGAGCGGGCTGTACCCACTGTGGCTTGTTGGGAGAATCGGGATACTTCTGACTCTCTAAGCAGACGCTGACGTGCTGCGGATAAGGACCATGCTTGTGCTGGATGTTCAGCTCGTTGCCAACACCCTGGAAGTTACCGCTGTAAACCTGTACGCCAGGCTCGTTGGTGAACATCTCCATGAAGATACCGGTCTTGGGGCTGTAGAGGCTTGCGCAGACCTGAGTATCATCGCCCTGACCGTCCTTATAGGTGTTCAGACACCAGTTGTGGTCGTAACCACCGGCATTCTGAATCTGGTCGAACTGTGACTTGATGCTGTCGCCAATAGCGTGAGGCGTACGGAAGTCCATCGGGGTGCCCTCAACCGATTTTATCTCACCAGTGGGAATGTAGAGCGTGTCGCTGGGGGTGAAGTTGTCAGCATTCACATAGAGCACCTGATCATAGCCGGGCTGTGTGAAGTCACCACTCAGGTTGTAATAGTTGTGGTTGGTCTGATTGATGATCGTCGGCTTGTCGGTTTCAGCCTCCCATGTGATGTCGAGGACATTGTCAGAGGTGACCGTATAGGTGGTGATAGCCATCACCTTGCCGGGGAAGCCGTTCTCGCCGTCGGCAGCCACAATCGTCAGCTTCAGTACTGAGTCGCCGATCTGCTCGGCATCGTAAACCTTGTTCATCCAACCAGTGGTGCCACCGCCGTGCAGGCAGTTAGGACCATCATTCTGCTTGAGCTGATACTCCACACCGTCGAGGGTGAACTTACCGTTCTTGATGCGGTTGGCATAACGGCCAACGCTGGAACCGTAGTCGGTGGGGGAGTTGAGGGTGTCAGCATACTGGGCGATGTTGTCGAAGCCGAGAACAACGTCAGTGGGCTTGCCGTCCTTGTCAGGAACAACGAGTGAAACCACGCGTCCGCCATAATTGGTAATACACACCTCCATGCCGTTGGCATTCTTCAGGGTGTAGAGCTTCACGGGCTTGTCCTGAAGGGTGGTGTCGAACTTGGCCGGGTCGAGTCCCGAAACCGTTAATACAGGAGCCTGCTGGCCGCCTGCACATGCAGTGAGCATCAGCGCTGCAGCGCTAAGACTCAGAATGCTACTTTTGAGTACTTTCATTGTTACTAAGCTTTAAGTTGTTTAATGAATGTCTATTTTGGGTGTAAATTTACAACTTATTTCTGAATTGACAATGAAAAAGCAGATAAAAATAAGCGGTAAAGTGTATTTTCTACACCTTACCGCAAATATTTAACCTTTATAAACACAATTTGTGTGTTTAAAGGTAACTTTTAGCAGAGTTTGCGAGAGCCGTCGCTGATGACCACATCATAGACTTTCGGCTCGTGACCGTACTTCTCGTTGAACTTCTTCTTAGCGTCCTCGATGAACTTCTTGTAGAGGTCATTGCGAACGAGGTTGATGGTACATCCACCAAAACCGCCGCCCATGATACGAGAACCGGTAACACCGTTCTCCTTGGCGATATCGTTCAGGAAGTCGAGCTCCTCGCAAGATACCTCGTAGTCCTTCGACAGACCTTCGTGGGTCTTGTACATCAGTTCACCAACCTTCTCGTAGTCGCCTTCGTTGAGGGCTTCGCAAACACCCAGCACGCGGTCTTTCTCACCGAGAACGAACTTTGCGCGCTTGTAGTCTTCAGCGCCAACCTCTTCCTTCACTTCCTCCAGCTGCTCCCAGGTGCAGTCGCGCAGGGTCTCAAATTTACCCTCCGGATGCTTGGCCTGGATGTGCTTCACCACATTCTCGCAAGAGTTACGACGGTCGTTGTAAGGCGAACCGGCCAACTGGTGCTTCACAACAGAGTCGAGCAGCACGAGGCGATAACCATCGGGCTTGAATGGGAAATATTCGAACTCACGGCTGCGACAGTCGAGACGCATCAGACAGCCTGCCTTTCCGAAGACGGAGGCAAACTGGTCCATGATACCGCATTTCACACCACAATAGTTATGCTCTGTTGCCTGACCTGCCAAAGCCATATCCCATTGCGACACCTTATTGTCGCCGAAGATATCGTTCAGACCGAAGGCGAAACAACTCTCCATAGCAGCTGAAGAAGACATACCGGCACCAAGGGGAACATCGCCTGCAAAGGCGATATTGAAACCTTTAACGGGTACGCCTAACTTCTTCATTTCAAGAGCGATACCATAGATATAACGGGCCCATGAAGCACGCGGGCCATTAGGGTCGCTCAACTTGAAGTCGACACGATCTTTCAGGTCGATGGCGTAGGCCATCACGGTATCCTCAGTACCATTAGCGCGCATCTCAGCCATGATGCCTTTGTCGACGGCACCTGGGAAGACGAAACCACCATTATAGTCGGTGTGCTCACCAATCAGGTTGATACGGCCAGGAGAGGTATACACGTTGCCGGTCTTTCCATCAAAGTGCTTGATGAAACGGCTTCTTACAAATTCAATATCCATCATGATAATTTACAATTTGACAATTTAAAATTAGACAATTAATCCACGGGGATGTCGGTGTTGACATTCTTGCAGCCGATGAGGGCATAGAACAGAATGTAGGCCAGCATGGCGATAACGAGCCAGTAGCTGAAAATCGGACCAGCCGACTTAGCCATAGCCTCCTGTATCAACGGCATGATACCACCGCCGACCACCATCGTCATGAAAATGCCAGAGGCTGCTTCGGTGTATTTGCCGAGACCCTCAACAGAGAGGTTGAAGATGCCTCCCCACATAATAGAGGTGCAAAGACCACAAACGGGGATGATGAAACTCTTTGCCGGTACATCGTGTCCGTTGAAGCTGATGGTGACGCTCTCAGGCATGAAGATGGCAATGAGCAGCAGGATGATGGCCACAGTACTCACGGTGGTCAGCTGCAGCTTGGTAGACACCTTGCCAGAGATGGCACTCGAGCAGGCACGTCCGATCATCATCAGAAGCCAATAGGCTGCAGCAAGCGTACCGCCGACAGCCGCAGCACCTTCGAAGCCGAGGTCTGTGACATAGAAATTCAACTCCATGGGAATACCGATCTCAATACCCACATAGAAGAAGATGGCAATGACGCCGAGCAGACAGTGACGGAACGCAATCGGGCTGTGCTCGTACTTAGGCTGTTCCTTTCCGAGTGTCGGCTCTGGGATGGTTACGCGACTGATGATTACGAACGAAATGGCGAATACGGCCATACCGATGAACAGTAGTGGAGCCACATCACTCATACTGGTGTCCTTTGTGACGGTACCTACGAGGATACCTGCCAGCAACGGCGTCAACGTACCAGTCAGCGAGTTCATCGTACCACCGATCTGAATCAGCTGATTACCCTTGTTTCCACCGCCTCCGAGGAGGTTCAGCATCGGGTTGACGACGGTGTTCAGCATACAGACGCAGAAACCACAGATGAAGGCTCCGAGCAGATAGATGAGCAGGTTGAGAGCCACCGGAATGTTGTCATAGGTGAAGACATAGGTGCCAGCACCTACGAGACTCGAAAGATACTGGAACACCAGTCCGATGATACCAACGACCAGTGCTGTCAACGCTGTCTTTTTGTAACCATATTTGATGAGCATCTTACCAGCCGGAATACCCATGAAGAGGTAGGCGGCAAAGTTCATCAGGTTACCCCAAGCCTTGGCAAAGGGATATTCAAATCCCCAGATATTGCCAAATGGTGCACCCATATTCGTCACGAAACTGATCATCGCAAAGATGAAACACATCGTGATGATGGCAATCAGTTTGCCATTGTTCTTTGTTTCTGTCATAATGTTTGGTCTTAAGTGTTGTCTATGTTATTCTACAACGCCGAAACGATAGATCGTCTTCGACTTGTAGCGCTCACCGGGTTTCAGTATGACGCTGGGGAAGTACGGACGATTAGGCGTGTCGGGGAAGTGCTGGGTCTCCAGGCAGACAGCCGAGCGACGCGGGAACGTGCAGCCGTTGGCTCCCTTGTAGCCTGTGGCGAAATTGGCGGTGTAGAGCTGCATACCGGGCTCGGTGGTGTAGCACTCCAGCGTACGGCCGCTCTTGGGCTCCGTAATTCTGGCGGCAAAGCTCAGTTCACCTTCCTCGCGTTTGTTCAGCACATAGTTGTGGTCGTAGCCGTGACCGAAGATAATCTGCTCATTATCAGCATCAATCTCCTGTCCGAAGGTCTTGGGCTTGCGGAAGTCGAACGGCGTGCCTTCTACCTTCAGGATCTCACCGGTAGGAATAGCGGTGTTGTCGGTAGGCAGATAGAAGTCGGCGTTGATCTCGCAGATCTGATCCTCAATCGTTGGTGTAGGATCAGCAGTACCTGTCAGGCTGAAGAAGGCGTGATGCGTCAGGTTCACGATGGTCTTCTTGTTGGTGGTGGCCAGATACTCAATGATCAATTCGTTGAGATCGGTGAATGTGAATTCCACCGTGATGTCCAACTCGCCCGTGTAACCTTCCTCTCCGTATGACGAGATACGGTGGAGTGCGAGTGCACGAGGCCCCATCTGACGAGCATCCCACACTTTGGCGTTGAAGCCTACAGTACCGCCATGAAGGTGGTTGGGCCCATCGTTAAGTGCCAGCTGGTAGTCCTTGCCGTTCAGCGTGAACTGTCCCTTGCAGATGCGGTTACCCCAACGTCCGATCAGTGTCGAGAGGTAGGGCTCGTTGCCGCTCATGAGTTGCTGGATGCTGTCATGACCCTGAATAACGTTAGCTACTTTACCATCCTTGTCAGGTACCATAATAGCACAAATGGCACCGCCATAGTTGGAGATTGCCACTTCATAACCCTTACGATTCCTAAGAATGTACAAATCGGTTTTCTTACCGTTGATAGTGGTCTGGAAGTTTTCTCTCTTCAGACCACACAGATTCGCTGTTTCTGTTGTATTAGCCATAATTGAATTGTTTTTAGTTACAAAACTATCTGTCTGCAAAGTAACAGAAAAAAATTCAAATGGGCAAAGGAAACAACGAAAAAAATGTTGTGGATGTATTAAAAAAAGCTAAACGCAGTTTTTTAGGAAGTCTGCAACCACATAACTGCTACCTCCAATAAACACAAAATCGTCTGCTTTAGCCTGGGATTTCGCCGCAGCATATGCTGCTGCCACACTGGGATAGGTGTCACCCGTCAGCCCTAACTGCTGACCCATCATGTGTAACACATGCTCAGAAACGGCACGATGGTTGTTGGGTTTGGTGAAGAAATAAACCGCTTGTTTGGGCAGCAGTGCCATGATGCCGTCGACATCCTTATCCTCAACTACACCGAACACAATATACATGTTCTTGCATTTGATCTCATTGAGCTGTCGGCTCAGATATTGCCATCCAGCTGTGTTGTGGCCTGTATCGCACACGACGACGGGTGAATTCTTAATGACCTGCCAGCGACCCATCAGTCCTGTGATTTCGCATACACTCTTAAAGCCGGCCCTTATCTCATATCCCTTCGAGGATGACGTTGAATCATCGGTGAAGCGATACAGATAGCCGAAGTCCTCTAGTTTTCTGATGGCCCAGAGTATGGTGTTGGCATTCTTCTCCTGATAGCATCCGCAGAGTTCACCCGTAATCTTTCCATAGCTACGGGTGTCGTAGACCATGTTCGAGTACTGCAGTTCTGCATGCAATACCTCGGGTTGGTCTTCTGCAAAAATAATCGGGGCCTTGTTCTCTTCTGCCACAGCTTCGAAGACAGGACGGGTTTCTGGCAGTGCCTCACCGATGACTACAGGTACACCTTGTTTAATAATCCCAGCCTTCTCCATTGCTATCTGCTCGAGCGAATGGCCAAGCAGCTGCGTATGATCCAGGCTGATGTTGGTGATGACGGACAGGATAGGGGTGATAATATTGGTACAGTCAAGCCTGCCACCAAGTCCTACCTCAATAACAGCAATATCAATCTGCATCTCCTTGAAGTAGGTGAAAGCCATTGCTGTTGTCAGTTCGAAGAACGTAGGTTTCAAAGGCTCAAAGAAAGCCTTGTTTTTCTCTACGAAGTCAACGACGTAGTTCTCGGGGATGGGCTGTCCGTTGATGCGGATACGTTCACGGAAGTCCACCAGATGGGGGGATGTGTAGAGACCTACCTTATAGCCACACTGTTGCAGGATAGCTGCAATGGTGTGTGCGCAGGATCCTTTTCCATTGGTACCCGCAATGTGGATGCTACGGAAGGATCTGTGCGGATGGCCGAGATGCTCATCAAGTGCAAGCGTATTCTCCAAGCCTTCTTTGTAGCCGCTGACCCCTTGTTTCTCAAACATCGGTGTCTGCGTGAACAGATAGTTGCAGGTCTCTTGATAGGTCATGTCAATTTATAATCTGACAATTTGCGATTTAATTGAAGTAGTTCTTGAAGCGCTGGAAGATGGAGTCCTTCGTCTGCTTGTCGCCCTTGAAGTTGTCGGAGTTCTTGAATTTCTCCACCAGTTCCTTCTCCTCTCGGCTAAGTGTCTTGGGGATATACACACTGATGTTGACCACGAGGTCACCCTTGCCTGAGCCATAGCCCTGTACTGCGGGCAGTCCCTTGCCACGCAGACGGAGCGTCTTTCCTGGCTGCGTGCCGTTTTCTAATTTCACCTTCAGTTTCGTGCCGTCGATGGTGGGAACTTCCACTTCGCCGCCAAGGGCTGCTGTTGGGAAGTCGAGCAGGAGATTAAAGATCAGGTCATTGCCGTCGCGGATGAAGGTGTCGTTCTCGGCTTCTTCAATGAATACCTGTATGTCGCCTGCGATGCCGTTGTGCTTACCGGCATTTCCTTTTCCGGGTACATTCACCACCATACCTTCTGCCACACCTGCGGGAATGTTGATCTCCACCACTTCCTCGCCTTTCTCGACACCTGTACCGCCACAATGCTTACACTTGTTCTTGATCACCTGACCTTCACCGTGACAGTTAGGACAGACACTCTGCTGCTGCATCATACCGAAGATGCTCTGGGTGGTGTGGGTGATGACACCGCTACCATGACAGGTGGCACACTGTTCCTTGCCGCTGCCGGCCTCCGCGCCAGAACCGTTGCAATGGGGGCAGGCGATATCCTTGCGCACCTTGAATTTCTTGGTGACGCCCTTATTGATTTCCTCCAGCGTCAGTCTTACTTTCAGACGAAGGTCGCTGCCGCGATGCTGCTGCGGACGGCGTGCGCCACCTCCGAAGCCGCCAAAACCGTGACCGCCGAAGATATCGCCGAACATCGAGAAGATATCGTCCATGTTCATCGAGGCACCACCGAAATCGCTGAAGTCGAAGCCGCCCATACCCGGACCATTAAAGCCGAACTGGTCGTACTGCTGACGCGTCTTCGGATCATGCAGCACATTATAGGCCTCTGCAGCCTCCTTGAATTTCTCCTCGGCTTCCTTGTCGCCAGGATTACGGTCAGGGTGGTACTTGATGGCTATCTTACGATAGGCTTTCTTAATCTCGTCTTCCGAGGCGGTCTTCTCGACCCCAAGCACCTCATAATAGTCTCTTTTCTGTTGTGCCATGTGTTGTTATTGTCCTACGGCCACTTTCGCGTGGCGGATTACTTTGTCGTTTAGTTTATAGCCTTGTTGCAGACAATCGATCACCTTGCCTTTCTTGTCGTCACCCATACCGGGAACCATAGCTACGGCCTCATGGACATCGGTGTCGAAGTCGGCATCTTTTGTCTCAATCTTGCTCACGCCTTGTGCCTCAAGGGTCTTCATGAATTTCTGATGAATCAGTTCCATACCCTCGCGCAGCACTGCCGGATCATCGGTCTTGGCACCATTCTCGATGGCGCGCTCCATATCGTCGAGCACGGGTAGGATGGCAGTGATGAACTTCTCACCACCATTCAGTATCAACTCTGCACGCTCCTTCAACGTGCGCTTGCGGTAGTTCTCAAACTCTGCCACAGAGCGGAGCCACTTGTCTTTCAGATCGGCATTCTCCGCCAGCGCAGCCTCTAAGGGATCTTTTTCCTCAGATACCTCAGAATTATCAGAGTTTTCGGAGTCCTCTGAGGATTCTGAATTTTCAGATTTCTCTGCCTGATTGTCAGTCTCTTCTACGGGAGCCTCTTCCAAAGTCTCCTCGTCTTCAATATGAATATCTTTTTCTGTCATAATAGCGTTGTTTTAACTCTTGCTAACCTCAATGCAAAAACCGTGCCATTTAAGCATACATCTTGGCTTTTTGCTCCTTGATGGCTTCATCATAGATATAGTCATCGTAGGTCATCAGCTTGTCGATAGTGCCCTTAGGTGTCAGTTCGATGATGCGATCAGCAACGGTGTTTATAAACTCATGGTCGTGCGATGCGAAGATGATATTACCCTTGAACTGTATCAGGTTGTTGTTGAAGGCCTGGATACTTTCGAGGTCGAGGTGGTTCGTGGGCGTGTCGAGAATCAGGCAGTTAGCATTCTTCAACTGCATTCTGGCAATCATGCAGCGCATCTTCTCACCTCCTGAAAGTACGCAGACTTTCTTCTGTATATCTTCATCCTTGAAGAGCATACGTCCCAGATATGATTTCATCGTCACCTCATTGCCCGGACCCCACTGCGAGAGCCAGTCTACGAGGTTCATCTCACTCTGGAAGAACGACGTGTTGTCGAGTGGGAGATAGGCGGTGGTGATGGTGACACCCCACTTATAGGTGCCGGCATCAGCCTCGCGGTTGCCGTTGATGATTTCAAAAAGGGCGGTCATCGCTTTCGGGTTGTGAGAAAGGAATACCGTCTTCTGACCTTTTTCGATGGTGAAGTTCACATTGTCGAAAAGCACGGTACCGTCCTGGTCTACAGCCTTCAGACCTTCTACTTCCAGAATCTGTGTGCCAGGCTCTCGTTCCATCGAGAAGATGATGCCCGGATACTTACGTGTTGAGGGGGTGATTTCCTCTACATTCAGCTTCTCCAAC
>JAEEGJ010027275.1_pt1 | contig 11489 bp, 9 predicted proteins | sample 8958761 | NCBI WGS metagenome assembly JAEEGJ01 (sample SAMN16246546, study PRJNA631951) | gut metagenome | biome: gut microbiome; feature: rumen; material: RS-attached | host: Bos | place: Iran: Karaj | collected 2018-10
TCAGCGCGACGGGGGCTCTCTCCCCTGCCGAGCACTATGCCTACAGCCTGCTGGCCTATCTTGCGCTCGCCTGCGCTCCGCTCGCGGCGGCGCTGTATGCCCCCGCCCGCCTGCGCGCCCGGAAAAGGCTCCGCGCAGCAGGGCACGGCGCGCCGGTCTGCTGGCTCTCCTCGGTCTGCGCGTCGGCTGCGGTGCTGCTCCCCGTCATATTCGCGGTCTCGCTCCTCATCGGAGCCGGGCCGCTGAACGCGCTGCTCGCGGCGGTCGTCTGGGCCGCGTTCGCGGGGCTCGGATACGCCTTCGTCTCGCTGCTGACTCCGAACGTCTCCGGCTGCGGGACCGTCGCCTTTCTCGCGGCGCTGGCGGCGCTCTTCGCCGCGGGCGGTATAGTGCCTCCCGTCCTGCTTCCGGAGGCTGTACAGAAGCTCTCTCCGCTCTCCCCGGTGACGGGCATGCGCGCGATCGCGGCGGGAACGCCCGACCCGGCGGCGCTGGCCGCTCTCGCGGCGGAGGGCGCGCTGTTCGCCGTCCTCGGCGCGTTTTTATACAAAAGGCGCATGGAGAGGGGTGAGGAGCGGTGAGATTCTTCTTCGTATCGTTCGTTCAGGCGCTCGTCCGCGCCGTAACGCGCCCGCGCGCGCTCATAGCCGCGGCCTGCCTGCCTCTCATCGCGCTGGCGTTCACGCTGCTCGTGCCCGAAGCCGAGCTTACGGCGCCGGTGCGCGTCGGCGTCGCCGCCGACCCGGAAACGGAGTTCGCGCAGCTGCTGACGGAGTACGGCGGGAGCGTCATGACCTTCTGCTTCACGGACCTTGAGACCATCGAAAAAAACGTCTCGCTCTCGCGCTGGGACTGCGGGCTCGTAGTCCCCGGCGACCTGCCTGAGCGGCTGAAAGCCCTCGATACCGACGGCGTCATAACTCTCGTCACGGGCCCCGGCTCGACTGTCTATCCCATAGTCCGCGAGGCGGCCTCCGCCTGCCTCGCGAGGCTCGTCTCGCCATATATCACCGAGGATTATCTGCGCTTTGCGGGCATCGATTACGCCCCGTCCGGCTATGAGTATCCCCGCGTCGACGTTTCGCTCAGGACGGTCGGCGGAGGCGAGGCAGACGCTGCGGGATACGCGGAGAGCCTCTGGTCCCGCCTGCTGACGGCGGCGCTTGCGGCGGCCGCGTCGGTATATATGCTGCTCGTCTCGACCGATCTCGGGCAGAGACTTGCGGCCGAGCCCGGAAAGCTACGCGGAAGGCTGAGAGCGAAAACGCTCGTCCTTGCCCCGCAGGTCATAGCCTTCTCCCTGCCCATGCTCGCAGGCTCCGCGCTGGCGGCTCTCATCCTCGGAGACTTCGCCATGATCCCCGGACTTGCGGGACTGCTTGCCCTGCTCGCGGCGCTCTCGCTCATACTGAGCCGCTCGCGCGCGGTCTCCGGCGCGTTGCCGGTTCTCGTCCCGTTCGCCCCGCTTGCGGCCTTTCTGGCGGCGCTTCTCCCCGGGAGGCGGCTGCTTCTCCCGCTCGCGGGAGCCCTCCTGCTGCTGTCGCTGCTGCTGGACATCCCGCGGCGGAAGGCAAAAGAATAACGCTTCCCTTCGGATGAAGGGAAGCGTTTTTTGTCAGTCCGTATTATGCCGCGAGCGGCGCGTGCTCCTCGGGGAATGCCTCCTCCGGGGCGTTGAGCAGCCCGATGGCAAGACCGCAGACGATGAAGAAGGCGAACATATCGCGCGGATAGAACCAGACATACTCGACGAAGAACGTGACCGAGATGCCTATCAGCGCGCCTAGGCAGGCGCACAGAGCCAGACGGCGGACTCCCTTCGGGCTGCGCGCTGCGCCGACGGCGCTCCTGCGCACGATGCCGAGAAACATCCAGAGGCTGGTTATCAGGCCGAGGACGCCCGTCTCCACCAGCATCTCCGTCCAGAGCATGTGGCTGTGCGGCACGCCTATCGTTGCCCTGCTGCGGGCGTACTGCTTATATACGACCGCAAAGCTCCCCGGCCCGAGACCTATGCCGGTCAGGCCGTGGTCGAGCAGGAGAAGGAATATGCCCTGCCAGATATAGACGCGGAACCGGCTGGAGCTGTCCTCTCCGCTGACCATGCTCGTCAGGCGGACGACGATGCTGTTAGGCAGGAATGGGATCGCGAGCACGCAGGCAAGAAGCAGCAGCGGTATCCAGCGCTTGTCGCCGTAATAAAAGAGTATCGCGAAGGCCAGCGCGACGGAGATCCAGCCGCTGCGCGAGTAGGTCATGACCATGGCCAGCATCGGCAGCGCGAGGCCGCAGCAGAGAAACGGCGAAAGCGGCAGCGTGCGCAGCTTCGCGCGGACCTTGACGGCCCATACGGCAGCCAGAGGCGTCATCATGACGAGGAACTCGGCATAGTTGTTGGGATTGTCCATCGTGGCGAACACGCGGCCGGGCACGCCGCGGTTGGCATGCAGGTCTGTAAAGGAGCTGCTGACCCTGACGCCGAGGACGCGCTGGACGAGGGCGTAGCACGCCGTGAGCAGCACGGCGAAGTAGATGAAGCCGAGCACGGTCATGAGGCTCCTTCTGTCTCTTACCGATGCGGCGGAGATATAGCAGAGAAGGAACGCCGCGATGAGCAGCAGCAGGATGCGTACGCTGTCATGGAAATCGTAGGAGAAGGCCAGACTGCCGAAGCATACTATCGCAAAGAGCATCATCGGCAGGCCCAGCCTGGCCGGAGAAAGCGGCTTTTCCCCGCGCGCTCCGCAGACGCAGAGATAGAGCGCGAGGAAGGCCACGGCCCCCACGAGAGCGAAGGAGTTGTTCCAGTAGTCGTGGGGGAAGAGGAACATCGCAGCGACAAAAATGCCGAAGAGCGACTCGAAGCGCAGAATAAACGAGCCGGAGAATATCCTCCGGAAGACCCGCTCGTTCAAGCTGCCCGCGTTTATCCGGGCAAACCAGCCGAAAAACAGGCCGAGCGCCGCGGATATGCCGCCGAGGACGGCGTTCATTATCCGGGCAAAGAGGCTCGCCTCATACTTTTCCTGGATGCGGCTCACATGGACCAGCATCCGGCGTATAAGGCTGTATTGCCATGCATTCCGGAACCAGCGGTAGACGGCGCGCAAAACGGCGAAGACCCCGCTCTGCCGCCACCAGTACCACAGCGTCCCGGCGACACTTTTTTCAAACATGGCCCGATCCCTCAGGCGGCGGGCTCAAGCGCGGAGATACGGAGGTAGAGCTTGCATTTGCCGACGTATACGACGAAGGTGTGTCCGATGCCGTAGCGCGTACCGCCTATGAGCAGGCCGTTGCCGTCGTACGTGCCGTGGGCTAGGCTCGTGACGGTCACGGAGGCGGTATCCTCGGGGAATATGGCGACGGTCTTGCCCTCTCTGTCCACGTCGTAGTGGTAGCCCGTCCCGGTCTGGATATCGGTCACGTAGCCGAGGACGTTGTTCTCCGTATCGTCGATGACGCGGGCTCCGAGCTCAAGAGCGTCGACGACGTACTTGGGCGCCTCGGTGCCGGTGAAGGATACGTAGACGTCCTGCGTGCTGACGACGCCGGAGCGGTCCTTGGTGAGGAAGCGGTAGCCCACGAAGGCGATCGCTGCGATAAGGATAATGAGGATGAGCAGGTCTATGATGCTGACCTTGCCCCCGATCTTTCCGTTCTTGTCGATCATGATTCAATTCTCCGTTTCTTCATAGGTTTCAAAGACTGAAAGCGCCAGTTTGTTAAGGTCAAAACGCTCCGCGATCTTCCGCAGAGCGGCCGCGGAGTATTCCTCCATGAGCTTCCCGTCGGCCATGAGTGCGGCTGTCGCGTCCGCGAAGGCCTCCGCGTCCCCCGGCGGGACTACGGAGCCGCAGACTATCTGCGTCTCGGCCAGGTCACGGTTGCCTCCGACGTCGGTCACGACCAGCGGCAGGCCGGAGTTCATCGCCTCGAGAATGGCGAAGCTCAGCGCCTCGTTGCAGCTCGACGGGCAGACGTAAAGGTCCGAGGAGGCGAGGATATCCGCCGCGTCCGTGCGGTAGCCGAGAAGGCGCATCTCATTTTCAATGCCGGCTGCGGCGATCTGACCGCGTATATCCTCCATGAGCGGGCCGTCTCCCGCCACGCAGCAGCAGAAAGGCCTGTCTGTCAGAGTCTTCAGCCTCTCCAGAGCCCGGACGAGCATGTCGAGCCCCTTTTCCGGGTCGAAGCGGGCAAGGCAGGAGATGACGAATACGTCCTCAGAAAGACCAAGCTCGCCGCGCAGCTTGTCCGAGCGCGGTCTCTCCGCCCTCGGCTCGATGCCGTTATAGATGACGCGGATCTTATCTGGGCGGCAGCCGTTGGCTATGAGCACGTCCCTGCCCTCTTGACAGACGGCGATGACGCAGTCGTCGCGCGGGGTAAAGACGCGGTTTAGCATCCGCCAGGCGGACCCGACGCGGCGGGTGAAGTGCTCTGTATAGACCACGCGAAGGCCGGGCAGTCTTTTCTTCGCCATGAGCGCTATGACGTTTTCCCGCGGGCACTGGGCATGGATGACCCCGATCCTGTTGTCGCGGCAGTAGTCAGCCAGCGTTTTCGCGGCGCGGCGGGCCGATTTCCATTCAAGCGGGAGCTGCAGCGAGGGCACGCCCGCCTCGGCCAGCTTTTCCGAGAGCGGCCCCGGCACCCCGTAGGCGAAGTACGGCGTCCCTCCCGCGGCCGGCAGGAGCCTCGTCAGATTCTGCACGTATTTTTCTATGCCGGCCTTACCGGCGAAGTTGACCAGATACAGAACTTTCAAGCACACGGCCTCCCCCTTTTCAGAGCATGTCTCTTTTAGTAAAATATACACATTTCCCGCCCCGATTACAAGGCTTTGACTCGTTTTTTATGCATTCGCTGTCCGCGGGAAGCGGGCGCGCACTTGCCTTGCGGCGGGCAGGGGTGTATGATAAGCCCGATGGAAGCAAAAGGAAAGGAGGCGGCGGCCTTGCGCGTCATATGGCACGGAACTGCGGCGGTAGAGCTCGTCTCGCAGAGCGGCCGCGTCCTCTTTGACCCGTTCGTTCCTCTGAAAGGCTCCCCCGTGCCCGTGAAGCTCGCGGACTTTGACGGCTTTCCCCACATTTTCGTCACCCACGGGCATCTGGATCATATCCTCTCCATACCCGACATTTCGGCGCGGAACCCCGAGGCGAAGATATACTGCACACAGACGCCCTTCCGCACTCTGCGGACAAAAGGCGTCCCCGAGCAGGCCCTGCGGCTGCTGAACTTCGGCGGAGAAGTTGAAGCGGGCGGCTTCAAAATACGCGCGCTGCACGGGAAACACGCCGTCCTCCCGAAGGCGAGCCTTCGCAGGCTCGGATACGCGCTGAAGTCTCCGGCTCGCGGCAATCTGCCGCAGCTTCTGCGCGAAAACAGAGCCTGCCCGGAAAACGGCGAGACCGTCCTGTACTTCGTCGAGGCCGAGGGAAAGACCGTCTGCCTCATGGGCAGCATGAATCTGCGCGGCGAGGTCGAATACCCGACGGGTGCCGACTTGCTGATACTCCCCTACAACGGCTGGGAAGACTGCTTCCCGCCTGCCGTCAGGATCGTCGAGCGGCTGGCCCCGAAGCGCGTCGCGCTGGACCATTTTGACGACACGTTCCCGCCGCTGACCATGCCTCCGGACCTGACTCCGATACTCGAAAAGTACGGAGACAGGGTCTTCGCGCTTGAGCTCGGAAAATCCGTCGAGGTATAATAAATAATGTTGGCGCAAGCGCCTAATAAAGTCGCTTGTCTTGCCCGCTAATGAAGACGGCGTCCGTGCCGCCTAATGAAACGAAGCCGCTGAGGGCAATTTCTCTCCCGCTTTCATTTCTTCGTCAGCGAAGCGGCTTCATTCCTTCATCAGCCCCGAATGGGGCGGCTTCATTAAAAAAAGCGTCTTTTGTCGGAAGACAAAAGACGCTTTTTTCTGGAGGCGCCAACCAGATTTGAACTGGTGAATCGAGGTTTTGCAGACCTCTGCCTGACCTCTTGGCTATGGCGCCGTCTCAACGTGCCATAGTATAGCATAAGGCCGGGGTTAACGCAAGAGATTTTTTATCATTTTGCAAGACTGAAGAACAGCCGCCACTCCGTCCAGTGCGCTTCCTTTGCGGTCTCGATGATATGATCGGCCGCTTTTTCGGCTCTCTCCGCGTTTTCGGGCGAGTTTTCGGCGAGGAAGCGCAGCGGCGCGACCGCCTCCGGTCCGAGACCCTGCAGATAATCGACGTCGCAGGTCGCGACGCGGCCGCCCATATAGGCGTTGACGTTGTAGCTCGCGATGAATCGGGCAGGATTTGAGTAATTGAAGCCTATCCATGCGGCGAGGCAGACGGCAAAGAAGACCGGGAAGAAGCGAAGCCGCGGCCGCCAGAGCTTCACCGTCGCGAGCAGGAGGCCTGTCGCGATGAGCGCTATGCCGACGAGCGTCCCGAGGCGCAGCATCGAAAGGCCGTACTCGCCGATGTACAGCGACATGCGCCACACGGCGGAGACGAGGATCACGGCCGTCAGCGCCGTGAGCAGAAGCGCCGCCCAGCGGACGAGAGCTCCGCCCCTGTCGCGCCGCATGAAGACGGCGGAAGCGAGCACGGCGGCGGCGTTTATCAGCGCGACGGCGACGAGCTGGAAAAAGCCCGTCCTCGCATATTCGGCGAAGCCGCCCTGCATGCGGGCCGTCTCGCGGCCGCCGAACAGGAAAGCAATCTGGATGAACACGAAGATCGCGTAGACGACGTCGAGCAGGATGATGACTATCGCAAACGGAGCAGCTGGAGCGCCCGTGCGCGCCTTTTCGGGCGCTTCGGCCTTCGGCCTCGGCCTGGCCAGATACCACAGCGCGGAGAATATCATCAGCATGTACGTTACCGTCCGGAAGACGTTCCAGACGGTGCGGGGGACGTTCAGCGTCACGAGCCAATCCGCCACGCTGTCGAACAGGCCGCCGAAGACGGCGTCGGCCGAGCTCAGCAGCGCTATGACAACGGCGAGCACGGGGATGGCGGTGGCTATGCCTATGAGCACGGCGAGCGTCCTGCCGCGGTTTTTCCCGCCGGCGGAGCCGAGCGCGCGGAAGGGCTTATCGAAGTTTCTGAAAATGGCCTTGAAAAACTGCCCTATAGTATTCGGAACGACCTGCCATCTGTCGAGCCCGAAGCGGTCCTTCCCCGCCATTCGGGCAAGGCCCATCGCCCCGGTGATCCAGCAGGCGGCGAGGTTGAGAAGGCCGAGAGGCTGGTTGGAGAATATCGCGCACGAGAGCGCCGTCAGCGCGGACGCGGCCATGAGCAGGACGGATACGACGTCGCGCCGGGCGTTTTTCCCGAGGTACCAGTCGCCGACGGCGAGCAGGCCCAGCCCGAACAGGGCCGCGCCGGCGCCGGGGGTAAAATAAGTATCGAGTATGCGCAGGAACCCGAAGACGTGCGCAAAAAGCGCAGCAAGGACGAGCGAAAGGCCGAGGGCGACCCATTCGCGCCAGGTAAAGACTATCTTCTTATTCATATCGTTTTCCCTTACTTCCTGAATTCGAGGATGTCGCCGGGCTGGCAGTCCAGCTCGCGGCAGATGGCCTCCAGCGTTCCGAACCTGATGGCGCGGGCCTTCCCAGTTTTCAGAACGGAGAGATTTGCAGGTGTTATGTCAACCTTAGCCGCAAGCTCGTTCAGCCCGATCTTGCGCTTGGCCATGACGACGTCGAGATTAACTACGATAGGCATGGTCCCACCTCATATCACGAGGTCGTTGTCCTCCTTGAGCTCGGCAGCGCGGGCAAAGAGCGCTGCGGCGACGAGGAGGAGCAGACCCGCTATGACGAAAACGGGAATGAAAAACGTCGTATACGAGACTATCGGCGCTACCGATTTTGTTATGACGAGGTTTATGATCAGGCGGACGGCCGACGCGGCGGCTATCAGGAAGCAGAAGACGCCGGCGCGCACGACGGCGGTCACGTTACCGCGGACGAAAAGCCTGCCCTCGGAGAGGTTCTTCATGACCGTCCTCGCCTGCCAGAGGATGACCGCGGCGCAGACGCCGCAAAACAGCATGAACCAGGCCAGCACCGTCCTCCAAACGTCTCCTCCGCCGAACAGGACCTTCCACGCCTCGAGGACCGCCCTGAAGCTGTAGCTCGGCCTTATGGCGTAGGTCCAGGCAAGCATGGCGCGTATCCCCGTCAGATACGGGACGTAAAAGAGCAGGGCCAGCATGAGGATAAAGACGACCGTCACTATCCACTGAAGGACCTTTGCGAGTTTCTCCGCAGTCTCTGCTTTCATTGTTTTTCCTCCGTACGGTACGTATCGTATTGCCCGAATGATAACACCCGCTTACGCATTTGTCAATAATTTATTATCGTTTTTCGATAATTTTTTATTAAATTGCAGAAAAAGACCGCAGGATACGGATCCTGCGGTCTTTTTTCGGTTCAATCGGTCAGTTCGCCTTGCCTTTTCCTTCGATCGCCGAGAAATCGAGCGCGAAGTCGAGTATCTTGTCGATGTGGTCCGTCGTCACGAAGTTGAGCGCGCGGCGCACGTTCGGGTCTATCTCCTCAAGATCCGACTCGTTGTCGGCCGGGATGATGACCGTCTTGACCCCGCTGCGAAGGGCGGCCATGGTCTTTTCCTTGAGCCCGCCTATGGGCAGGATGCGGCCGCGGAGCGTTATCTCCCCCGTCATGGCGATATCGCGCCGGACGGGAGCGCCGGAGAGAGCGCTTATGAGCGCTATGGTTATCGTTATGCCGGCGGAGGGGCCGTCCTTGGGCGTGGCGCCCTCGGGGACGTGGATATGGATATCCTTCGTCTTGTAGAATTCCGGGTCTATGGGGAGCTTGTCGGCCCTGCTGCGGATATAGCTGACGCCCGCGCGGGCGGATTCCTTCATGATGTCGCCGAGGTTGCCGGTGAGCTCGAGCTTGCCGGAGCCGGGCATGACGTTCACCTCGACGTCGAGCGTCTCGCCGCCGACGCTGGTCCATGCGAGGCCTCTGACAAGGCCGACCTCGTCGGTAAGGCGCGCGGCCTCAGGCTTGTACTTTCTCGGGCCGAGGAACTCCTCGAGCATCGCGTGAGTGACGGTCAGGCTCTTTCTGTCCTCGTCGATGAACTTCAGCACCGCCTTGCGGCACAGCGCGGCGATCTCGCGCTCAAGTATGCGCACGCCGGATTCGCGCGTCCAGCCCGCGATGAGCTCGCGCAGCACCCCGTCGGATATGCGCAGCTGCGAGGCCTTTATCCCATGGGCGCGGCGCTGCTTCGGCAGCAGGTGGCGCTTGGCGATCTGGAGCTTTTCCTCATCGGTATAGCTCGTCAGCTCGATGACCTCCATCCTGTCGAGCAGGGCGGGAGGAATGGTCGCTGTCGTGTTGGCCGTCGTTATGAAGAGCACGCCCGAAAGGTCGTAGGGCAGCTCGAGATAATGGTCGCGGAATGTCGAGTTCTGCTCGATATCCAGCGCCTCGAGGAGCGCTGCGGAGGGGTCTCCCCTGTAATCGCTGCCGAGCTTGTCTATCTCGTCGAGCAGGAGGAGCGGATTGCTGGAGCCCGCCTGCGCGACGGCGCTTATTATCCTGCCGGGCATGGCGCCGACGTAGGTCTTCCTGTGGCCGCGGATCTCGGCCTCGTCGTGCACGCCGCCGAGAGAGATGCGCGCGAGCTTGCGCCCGAGCGCGCGGGCGACGGACATGCCTATGGACGTCTTGCCCGTCCCCGGAGGGCCGACGAGGCAGAGTATGGAGCCCTTCGCCTCGGGGGCGTACTGCTTGACGGCGACGAATTCAACGATGCGCTTTTTGACCTTTTCAAGGCCGTAGTGGTCCTTGTCGAGTATCTTTCTGGTCAGCTCGACGTCGGCCCGCTCCTCGGTCTTTTTGTTCCACGGGAGCGACAGGCAGGTGTCGAGATAATTGCGGCCGACGGACGCCTCGGAGGAGCCGTAGGGCTGCTTCATCATGCGGTCGAGCTCCTTATGGAGCTTTTCGCGCACGAAGTCGGGCGCGTCGAGCTCGTCGATGCGCTTGGCGTATTCCTGCTCCTCGGTCATCTCGTCGGGCTCGCCGCCGAGCTCCATCTGAATGGTGCGTATCTGCTCGCGCAGGATGCTCTCGCGCTGGTGGCCCATCATGCGGTCGCGCGTCTTGGCGCGGATCTGCATCTCTATCTTGAGCACTTCGAGCTCGTCGAGCAGGATGTTGTTAAGTTTTTCCAGCCTGCGCAGCGGGCGCGGCTCATCGAGTATCTCCTGCTTGTGGGCGTGCTTCATATAGATGTTCTGCGCGATGTAATCGGCCAGATAGCCGGGCTCGTCGCGGGTATTGACCGTCGGCGCGAGCTCGGGCGAGACGGAGGGCGCGAGCTCGATATACCGCTCGATGAGGCTGCGCGTCTGGCGCAGGAGCGCTTCGAGCTTGTCCCCGGCGCGGGTCGGCGCGACCTCGGGTATCTTATCGACCTCAGCCACGAAGTACGGGTCCGTCGAGCGCAGCTCGACGAGCCTTGCGCGCGTTTCGCCTTCGACGAGGGCGCGCACGCCTCCCGTCGGTGTGCGCAGTATCTGGCGGACGCTGCATATCGTCCCGATGACGTAGAGGTCCTCAAGCTCCGGCCGCTCGATCTCCGGCTCGCGCTGGGCGAGCAGGAACACGCGCCTGCCGCCCGTCATGGCGGCCTCCATGGCGGCGACCGAGATGGGGCGCTCTATATCGAAGTTGAGCAGCATCCCCGGGAAAGCCGAGACGCCCCTCATGGGGATCATCGGCATGATCTCTGTTTTTACTGTATCTACGTTCATATTCATAGTCTTGAAAAAACGCGCGGCCTCCGGCCCAGAACGAAATCCGGGCCGGGGCCGCAATGGTCTTCTTTTATTCTCCGGCGGCTTCCGGGATAGTCTTTCTTATCACCTGCGGTGCGGCCCCATCGTTGACGCAGTCCACGTCGACTATGACGCGCTCGATGCCGCCGTCGGACGGGACGGCATACATGACGTCCGTCATTATCTTTTCGGTAATGCTGCGAAGTCCGCGCGCGCCGATCTCCATTTCGATCGCCTTGTCCGCGATCGCGGCGAGCGCGCCGTCCGTGAATTCGAGCTCCACGCCGTCATACGAGAGCAGGGTCTTATACTGCTTGGTGATGGCGTTTTTCGGCTCCGTCATGACGCGGATGAGGTCCTCTCGGGAGAGGTTCCTGAGCGGCGTTATGACGGGGATGCGGCCGCAGAGCTCGGGGATGATGCCGAATTTCATGAGATCGTGCGACTGGATATGAGTCAGGATCTCACCGACGTCCTTCTCCTCCTTGCGCTTGATCTCCGCACCGAAGCCGATGGTCTTCCTGTTCATTCTGTCCTCGATTATCTTTTCTATTCCGGCAAATGCTCCGCCGCAGATAAAAAGGATATTCGTCGTATCGTCCTGAATTAATTCCTGATGCGGATGCTTGCGCCCGCCCTGCGGCGGGACGTTGGCGATGGTG
>JAEEGJ010027276.1_pt1 | contig 11489 bp, 10 predicted proteins | sample 8958761 | NCBI WGS metagenome assembly JAEEGJ01 (sample SAMN16246546, study PRJNA631951) | gut metagenome | biome: gut microbiome; feature: rumen; material: RS-attached | host: Bos | place: Iran: Karaj | collected 2018-10
TCATCAGCTAGGTAGTATAGCGCATTTATAGATTCGTTACCGACCACATTTGTCTCATAATAAGCCAATGCGGAGCGAGCCTTGGAGATGAAGGTGGATGAATCGATTTCGCTCTCTTCTGATGGCTGTAGCCTAAAATAAGGTAAAATACTTACAGCTCCTATCTGGGCACTATTTATAATGCTATGATTGGGGAATGTTGCTTCTTTATCACGCAATGTTTTCAAAAGCAAAGGGAAGCCACTTGCGCCTGTACCACCAAAAATAGAACTGATAATAAATATCTTGTCTCCTTCAACAAAGGAAGTTGCAAATTCATCAAACTGAGGTGAAGAGACAATTTGGTTCAATACTACGCTTCCAATATTGGGATTTCCCTTAAAGCCAACCTGCATCTGGGCAGCAAGATTCTTCTCAGAGAACAGCATGCTCATCATTGCCTTGTTCTCAGGTGAAAGTGAAGAATACCCTATAAACTGTTCAAAACGCTTGTCCTCTGTGTCTTTAATGTGCAAAGTATAGTTCTGAACAGCTTCACTAATTTCTGTTCTGAAAAAACTCGTTTCATTTTTGTCATGAAAGTCAATGCCCTTACGAATCGTGTTATAACGGTTCATGAGGGTAACTGTTCGAGTTAAATCAGCATTAGAAACATCAGGATCGATGATAACGGGCACGATTTCATTTGCCTGTAAGTCAACACCTGCAGCAGCAAGCATTGTAAGGGAACGAAGAACTCTTGAACCTGTTCCACCTATTGCAAAAACATATAATTTTGACATGGCTTCTAAGATTTAGAACGGGGTACTTGAGCAATTAATACTTTGTGTTTTCCAGCCCAAAGATGCGACGAAGAAAAGGAATGTTGCGAGAATTGCGGATGCAAAACCATATCCAACAATATTAGTGAGACCAATTGTCAGCTCTTCTCCTTCTTCATCAACCATCATATCCCCTAAGCAATGAACCCAGATAACATTAACCAAGAAGACGACGACAGCATTAACCAAAAGCATTAAGAGCCATTTTCCTGTAGACGACCATGTAGCTCTATCCCATAGCTTATAATAAAAGCCAGGGATCAGTCCCATGGAAATAATGACAAGAACAACAAACATGACATTAAAAAGATTAGTGTCATTCATACCATTCACTCCAAGAAGAAAATCATGGAGCTCGTCACCATATAGGCTTGAAAGCAAGTAATAGACTTTGTCCATATTTTAGTTGTTAGATTTGTTATTTTTTTTTGTTTTCTTTTGTTTCTGAGACTTATTAAAATTTTCTTTTTTGTCCAAGCGGAACTTCCATCCTGCGAGTACAGGGATTGGCTTTTTATCGACTTTAGGAGTAAAGACCTTATCTCCGTTTGTAAATGGTGCAGGATTGTTTACACATGTGCTTGCAAATGCATCGGAAATACCTTCAACGATGTATTTGATGCCAGTTGTCTTCATGGTTGTAGCGACAGAGGCATCTGACAAGTCATCATTAGCGTCTTCCAGCCAACGTGGGTAAGGTGGAGGACAGAAATACAGGTTCACACTACCTTCATCGGCATTTTCAGGCAATGTCAAAGTTATTTCATGCGTGTAATCAGGTTCCTTTGGCAACTCCTTGATGGTTTTAATCTTAATACCTTCATCACCAAATGCAACAGCATATAAATCAGACACCTTTAGAAGTTCCTCATCATGAAGAGTATATTGGAGGTCTACCTTAGCTATTACAGGAACAGACCTTTTTTGTAATCGTACCTCAAATTCTCCATTATGGCTCTTCTTTTTTTTGTTCTCAATAACGAAAGGTACCTGAGTATAAGAAGAATATGCATAATAGTTTTCAACTCCATGCTGAATCATGCTCTTTGCCACTATACCATTTGCTGCACTTAATGCCTGCTTGTCTCCCAAAACAAACATATAATATGGTCGCTTCTGGTGGGAGAAAGCAACGCTTCCTCCGGTGTAATAGTATTTGCCATTAAAACGTGATGACATACGGAAAATCTCAACAGCAAAATTAGGATTCTTTTTTAAGTAGTTCTCAAAAATGGACTTGATTTGGGTTTGCTTTGTGTGAAAGAACGCTGTAGATCCTGCAGGTAAATCCAAAATGGCATCAGTAACGAGTATGCTAACACTATTCTCTTCCAGTTGCGAGAGAACCATCCCGAAAATATCTGCTATGTCAGTATTAGCCTTATTACCAGGAGAACTGTGGAATGTAGTAGGCGACATTGCATAGATGACGTCTTGCAACGGAGCTTTGACACCATAAACATCGCTATTTACAAAATACAATTCTGTAGTATCTGAATGTGTTTTCAAACCACTAACGTAGCTATATACAGCATCTTTCAATTCAGAACCGTCAAACATATATCCATCCATGCTTCCCGAGTTCTCAACATAAAGCTTGATCTTGGAAGGCCTGTAAGATTTTACTGGTTTGATTTCGTCATAAGACACTACATATCGGCCATCGTGTCCAATAATAAAAGGTATCAAAATAACGCCAATAATGATGGCAATTACCAAAGGTAAATATTTGTTTTTTTTCATCAGATTTGATTTTTCTTATTTGAGGTTTAAAAGGTGACTAAACGAATTGTCAATAATTCATGTACGCGTACGCGAGATAAACGGTTCAAAGGTAACACATTTTTTCTAAAACGTGATAAAAAAATGAAAGAAAGTCAATAAAATCAAAGAAAAACGATGTTTTTTGCCGTATAGATAGCCATATTTGTCTGTTTTTAATTTATTTCACACGCAATTTGGATTAGCAAATAAATAAATTTTGATTCTGTCCAATTAGAAGGTGATACTTCAGAACACTGAAAAAGTACACCCAAAACTGTCAAAATAAATACTAAAGCTGCAAAATCAGTTGTTTTTGCATCTTAGAGTATATAAAATCCATTCTGTTTTATTATCTTTGCCGAGCCGGAGCGCATCCCTAATTTGTATCTGTTAATTCACCGCGTCAGGCAACAGCCATTTTTGTATATGTGAATTAACAGATCAAGCTTATGAGTAAAAAAAGGAAGTACATCAAGCCCCGCATTGAAATTGTATCAATGCAGAGTGATCGTTCAATTATGATTCCAGTATCTGGTACTACGTCTCCAGAAGAAAGCCAAGCAAAAGAAGGAATGTGGTCGGATGAAGAAGATGACCTATGGAACACCTGGCATCCGGACCTTTGGGATGAGGAATAATTAATCTATCAAAATATGAGAAAGTTCTATTCGTTATTATTGGCATCGGCCACGTTGGCCAATGTGTCGGCTGCCGTCAAGGACACTTTTGAAATCGGTGACCTCACATACACTGTATTGACAGAGAGCGGAACTACTGGTACTGTTTCCGTAAAGGCTAAATCAACAGAAATTTCAGGAAAAGTCATCATCCCTGAAAAGGTCAGTAATAAAGGTATTGAATACACAGTGACACAAATTAAAGATCAGGGCTTCCGTGACTGCGTATCACTGACAAACGTCAAAATACCAGAAACCGTAAACTATGTTGGAACATGCGGCTTCTATCATTGTGAGTCCTTAGACAGTCTTGTCTTTCCGAATGATGACCTGACATTTAGTTTTTGGTATGTCATGCAAGGATGCAAAAATCTCACCTATGTCAGACTACCAGAGAAATTAAACCGTTTAGGCTATTTTATGTTCGCAGAGTGTGAGAACCTTGAATCTATTCGGATTCCTGAATCTTGTACGAGCTTTGATGAATATGCTTTCTTCCGCTGCTATAAGCTGAAGGAAGTGAATATACCCTATGGGGTGAAAAGCCTCGGCATGGCTGATTTCTATGAGTGCTATGAACTGGAACACCTGGACATACCGCCGACAGTCACATATATAGGGAAACAGGTGTTTACACGATGCAGGAAACTGAGAACCCTGAGTCTTCCCAATTCCGTGACACAGTTTGGATGGCAGACCTTCGAGGAATGTACCCTTTTGAAACACCTTACCTTCCCTTCTCACCTGAAGAACATAAGGGATGGCGCTTGCCTTGAAAAATGCTCGGGACTCACGGAGGTCACTATTCCAGCAGAAATAGAAGACTTTCCAAACGGCCTAGGTGTCTTATCGAGACTGAAGTCAATCTTTATCATGGGGGATTCCATCCCAACAGGACTGCAGTATTATAGCAGGAAGAATTACGTGACCATCTATGTAAAGAAGTCGGTATTTGAGGAAAGATATTCCTCCGGTACATGGAATGGATACAAGGTTTCCTATAAGATTCCTGTGACCATGTCGCACAAGTACCAGACCCTGTGCAGGGATTTCGACATGGATTTCTCGGATGAGACCGTCACCAATGGATGCAAGGTCTATCTGGCTTCCGGCATCAACGCCTCTCATACGAACGTGTCCGTTACTCCGATAACCTATGTTCCTTCCCGTGAGCGGGCCAACGAAGAGGGATATACAGGACAGGACACCTATAATGGGGTGATTATTGAAGGTAAGCCATATAAAACGTACTATTACAAAATAGGTGAAAGGGATTACTCTCAGGGAGAGAACCAGGAAAAACTGTCAGAAGACCAGACCAATCTTCTACAAGGAGCCCATCAGGAACAATGGGTGGAGACGGAAGAGGAGGATGAAGATAGTAATCTTGTACTAACGTATGGGATGTATGATGACAAATTCCGACGTTATGTTTCAGATGGCTATATCAACTATAACAAGGCATATCTAAGGATTCCTGTTGGATTATCAGGCAATGCCAAGGAGTTCGGGTTTGATGGATGGGAAAGCGACGGGACTGCGACATCCATAGATAGAAACAGCTTATCTCTACCCAAACAAAGCTATTATGGTCTTAACGGCATGGTGGTAAAGAGTCCTCATAAGGGGATTTTTATCTCAAAGGGAAGAAAATTAATTATTAGATAATCATATGAGAATACTTGTATGAAAAAGGCCATTAAGCAATTATTTCAGAAAAAAGTTTCTGAGTTGACTGTGGAAGAACTGGTCAATACCATTCAATGTGCCATTGAAGATGTAGTCAGACCACGCCCTAAAGGCGTTCCTACAGACTTTGCCAGTTATGATGAGGAACTGTATCACATGTTGGAGGAGTATCCTGAAAATTATCTGATAGGAATGAATGCCTTATCCCGCACTATTGGCTGTAGTGTCAGAAAGGCCTATTTGTTGAAAAACACAGGTGTTTTCGATGAAGCCATCTATCGTTGTGGCCGGAAACTTGTCTTTAACAAGGCAATGGTGCTTGATGCTTATTCCCGGAATGGTATGTTTTTGAAAGGGAAAAGGTTACAGAACAAAATTTTGGAATATAAAGCCACAGCATTATGATAGTATGTATAGCAGAAAAGCCCAGCGTGGCGCTGGAGATAGCCAAGATTCTCGGTGCAAGCCAGAGAAAGGACGGCTATTTTGAGGGTAACGGTTATCAGGTTACCTGGACCTTCGGTCACCTGTGTATGCTCAAATCCCCTGAGGATTACAAGGATATATGGAAGAAATGGCAGCTTTCGAGTCTCCCGATGATTCCCGATGAGTTTGAGATCAAGCTCATTGACACACCAGTATACAAGAAGCAATTCAAGATTATCAAGTCCCTTTATAACAAGGCTGCTGAGATCATTAACTGCGGTGATGCCGGACAGGAGGGAGAACTCATCCAACGTTGGGTGATGGAGCTTGCAGGCACCAAATGCCCGATCAAGAGACTCTGGATCAGTTCCCTGACAGAGGACGCCATCCGAAATGGTTTCCATCACCTCAAAGACCAGGCCGACTTTGATACACTGTATCAGGCAGGGCTTGCAAGAGCCGTCGGAGACTGGCTACTTGGCATGAACTGCTCACGGCTCTATACCATCAAATACGGTGGCTATGGTAATGTTCTCAGTATCGGGCGTGTCCAGACCCCGACACTTGCCATGATTGTCAATCGCCAGAATCAGATTGACCAGTTCAAGCCAGAACCCTACTGGGTGCTGAAGACAAAGTACCGTGGAGCCACTTTTACATATATGGAGGGGAGCTTTTCCGTCAAGGAAGAGGGTCTGAATGCACTGTGTTATGTCATGGGCAAGCAGTTTGTCATCTGTCATGTGGAAGAGAAACAATCATCTGAGTTTCCCCCACAACTGTATGATTTGACTGCCCTTCAGGTTGACTGCAACAAGAAGTTCGGGCTTTCCGCAGAGCAGACACTCAATACCATACAGGGACTCTATGAGAAGAAAATGACCACCTACCCTAGAGTGGACACCCGTTTCTTAAGCGATGACATCTATCTTCAGTGTCCCCGTATACTCACGGGTCTTAAAACCTACTCATCATTCGTCAAGCCGTTGGAAGTGAAGCCTTTGGCGAAAAGCAGCCGTGTTTTCAACACTTCCAAGGTGACAGACCATCATGCCATCATACCTACAGGTTTGTATCGTTCAGACCTGAGTGACACCGAAAACAAGGTATATGACTTGATAGCAAAACGTTTCATAGCCGTGTTCTACCCTGCGTGTGTGTATTCTACGACAACAGTCATTGGAGATGTGTCCGGGCTGAAGTTCAAGGCTACGGGAAAGACGATACAGGATCCAGGATGGCGTACGGTCTATGGCAACGATGTTCAGGAGGATGAGAAGACGGAGATTCTTCCTTCTTTCAAGTATGGAGAAAGCGGCCAGCATACCCCGGAGCTTGTCGAGAAGATGACCACGCCTCCCAAGCATTATACAGAGGCGACACTGTTACAGGCCATGGAGACAGCAGGGAAGCTTGTGGATGATGATATCCTTCGGGAGGCCTTGAAGGAGAATGGCATTGGCCGTCCTTCATCCCGTGCCGGGATTATTGAAACCCTGCTGAAAAGAGGCTACGTCAAAAGGGAGAAGAAGAACCTTGTGGCCACCCAGACCGGAAAGGATCTGATAGATATCATCCAGTCATCCCTTTTGAAAAGTCCTGAGCTGACGGGCCTGTGGGAGAAAAAGCTCCGCGACATAGAGCATGGCACCTACAAGGACAAACAGTTTCTTGATGAACTCATAAAACAGATTTACTCCATCATTGATGATGTCAAGAAAGACAGCTCGGAGAAGAAGGTCTCTGAGGGAGAAAGGTCTTCCAAGACAAAAACTTCCAAAGGTAGCCCATCCTATAGAAAAGCTAAAGGTAAGCATATCAGGTAAATAGTTTTTTTAAAGATTTGTTTTAGGGATAACCCCTCTTTGGTAAACATGGTCATTCGGGAGAATCACCATGTTTATTTGTTCTATTTCATAATGTTTTTATAATAAAAGTATCTAAATAAATGTTCAAAATGAAAATTTAATATATTTTTATTATGAAAATTTGCTCCATTCCAAAAAACTTTATTACCTTTGCAGCGATTCTCCAGCACCTGAAGCGTTTCGGTGTGAAAAGAGAAGAAAAATATTGGATCGTTTAGATATTCTCAGAAGGCCAAATCTGGAAAATTTGAATCGAAGGAGAACAAGAACGATAGCCAGTTACAAGCGACACGGGTTGCCTTAGGGATGATTGTATCTTCCCCGAGGCTATCATATAGTGGCGTGGGCTGTTATGTATTGCACTTCGATGGGTATTCCAGAACCCGGCTTTCGCAATATGTGACTGCTACGCCACTTTTTTGCGTCTATCCTTTTCTGGGAACTGATAGAAGTTAATCTCTCATCAATCTTCGATCGCCTCCACAGTCCTCCATACCCCCACTATGGAGGCTGTGGATTTAAAAAACGGTAATTTAAATTCATTATATATGGCATTCAACAACGTTCTACTGTTTATACTTGTCTGCTACGTTATCTATTATGTAGCGAATATAGCCTATGATATGTTCTTCCGCAAGGAGAATGTAGAGATAGTGCCAAAGGTCGATGAAGAGGAAGTTGATATCAGCGACCTTGCCGCGACTTTTCAGCCGGTAAGCATTGTCAAGGATGTACCGACGGTCAAATGGGATGATCCCATATATGATGAAGAAAAGGATGCCGAGGTTGAAGCCATGGTAGACTCAGCCCTTGTCTCAGACCAAACTACTGAGGAAGAAGACCAGGAACAGGTTGAAGAGATTGAAGGCTTGGTTACAGGCACTTCTTATGACGAAGTGGTTGAGGAAACCGAAAGTAATGATACAACCGATACAGGTGAAGACTCTGAAAACGTGATAGATACAGAATCAAATAAAGAAGAACTTCAGTCACAAAATACTGAGTCTCCTGACTCTCAGCAGCAGACTGATGATGATGAATATCATGAGACCATGTTGATGACAGGAGCCATCGAGATTAACAACCTCAAACCCATGATTGATGAGTATGCTGAAGATCCGGAGAACTCTCAGCTGAAGGAAATCATCGGTATCTGGGACAAATAGAAAAGTTCATACGATAACATTTTTGTTATAGCCTTTGGGAGCAAGGCACGGTGTTAGAACCGATGGTGATTGGCATGTCCATATCACCAGCTCCCACTACTTTTATACCAGTAAATTGTAATATAAGTTTTGGATTAAGATGAAAAAATTTTATGTTACAATTCATCCAACCAGCCTATCATGCTCTCGTTAGAGCAGCCAAGGCAATTTCCCGTCGAGCAGCCGTTATAGCCGGCATGTTATTGTACCACGCCACGATGATCTTTGCGTCCAGCACAGGAGCTGGAGGATTCACCAAGGCAACCACGGAAATCAGCTCTTATCAGACTCCCGTCTCGAATCTGATGAAGGCCATTGCAGCCGTGATTGTGCTTGTCGGTGCCTTCAACGTGTACTTCAAGATGCAGAATGGTGACCAGGACGTGAAGAAGACCATCATGATGACCATCGGTGGTTGCGTCGCGTTTATCGCCATGTCGGAGGCCCTGCCATTGTTCTTCAAGTAGAAACCGCAGACGGGATGGTGTCTGGCCAGGTGCCAGACACCTTCCCCGCTCATGAGTAAACTATGGAAATCAACTACAATGGCTATCCAGTTTTCAAGGGCATTCAGAAGCCCCTTGAATTCATGGGAATACGAGGACGGTTCCTGACATTCGCGGCAGCTGCCATCGGTACATCCTTCATAGGCTTTATCGTCTTTTCCATCCTCATTGGAAAGATAGCCGGCTTCATTGCCATGATGGTGATGGCGGTCACAGGACTCATCACCATCTACATCAAGCAGAGAAGCGGGCTTCACGCCAAGCGCCGTGACAAGGGAATCTATGTTTACACCAATCTATATACACATTGACATGTTCAGTAAGAAAAGAGTTATCGACGGCTATTTCTCCCAGTTGCAGGATGTGACTGGAGATGACGGACGGTTCCTGAACACGGTTCTGTTCTCCAAGAACGGCGACTGTTCCGTCATCATTGAGATTGAGAATCCGGTGCAGCAGTACAGCACCGATGCTGAGCTGTATATGGATTTCATGGATGTTCTCAACAACATCGTGCAGACATTGGGCGAAGGGTATGCCCTCCAGAAGCAGGATATTTTCTGCAAGCAGTTCTACCATCATGAGATAACGAAGGATATGGAGTTCCTGAGCCAGAGTTATTTCAGGTATTTTGAGGGAAGGCCCTATACCGAAATCAAGACCTATCTCATCATCACGCAGGAAGTCGTGAAGAGCACTTTCATCAAGTATGATCCGAAATCCTGGCTGGACTTTCATGTGAAGATCAGCAAGATAACAGATATACTCTCTGAGAGAGGCATCTGGTTTCACAAGCTCACCAAGGAAGAGGTCAACGAATACCTTCACCGCTATATGTCCATGCAGTTCAAGCGTGGTCCTTTTGCGATGCAGAACTTCAAGTGCTCCGATGAATACCTGAAGATGGGCAGTCAGGCCATCAAGTCATTCAGCCTTGTTGATGTTGACGAGATAGACCTGCCGAGTATCATCAAGCCCTATCAGCCCATGTCCGTCAATGGCTATCAGATAGCCACTGACCTTCTCGCGTTCCTTGCCGAAGTGCCGGGAACAGACTGTATCATCTACAACCAGGTCATCCAGATTCCCCAGCAGCGCAAGCTGCTCAGGAAGCTGCAGGGAAAGGCCAAGCGCCATGGCAGTATGCCGGATCCTTCCAACAAGATTGCCAAGGCAGACATCGAGAACGTGCTGAATGTCGTGGCACAGGAAAGCAAGCTGCTGGTGAACACCAATTTCAACATCATCGTTAGCTGTAGCTTTGACAACCTCACACCGGTCAGTTCGTACATAGAGACCAAGCTGTATGAATGCGGCATCCTTCCTTCAAGGACGGCCTATAACCAGTTTGAGCTTTATATGTCCTGTTTCCCAGGTTGTGCCTACACGTTCAATCCGGACTACGATCTGTTCCTGACACTGAGCGATGCTGCCCTGTGCCTCTTTTACAAGGAGCACCTGAAGCATTCGGAGAACACCCCGCTGACCACCTATTATACCGACAGGCAAGGACTGCCGGTGGCCATAGACATCACGGGAAAGGAAGGAGCCGTAAAGCTCACGGACAACTCCAATTTCTTCTGTATCGGGCCAAGCGGAAGCGGCAAGTCGTTCCACATGAACAGCGTTGTTCGCCAGCTGCTGGAACAAGACACGGACGTAGTGATGGTAGACACGGGAGACTCCTACGAGGGTATCTGTGCCTATTTCAAGGGCACCTATATCACTTATTCGAAGGAGCATCCCATTTCAATGAACCCCTTTAAGATTACAAGAATTGAATATGAAAAGAATTTCGGAGAAAAGAAGAACTTCCTCAAATCGCTCATTTTCCTCATTTATAAGGGGAATGATGCACCCACAAAGATCGAGGACAAAGTTATCAACCAAACCATCGTTGAATACTTCGAGGAGTATTTCCACCCGTTCAACAAGTTCACGGAAGAGGAGCGCAAGAAATTGCGAGAGAGACTTTTACTGGAAGACAAGAAGAACGGGGAATTCGGACGTTATGAGGAGAAACTGGAAGAGAAATATTCCGAAGACTACCGTATCGAGGAACTGGAAGGACGTACGGAGGAACATTCCGAGGAGGAGATAACGTTCACCGAGGAAGAGAAGGAGCATCACGCCAACGTGAGGCGCAAGGTCGAGAAACTGCATTCCCTGGTCAATGACAGTGCCGCTACGGACGGAGAGAAGATTGCTGCCAACCATCAGCTGATGCGTCTGATGCCGGAACTCATTGAGAAGAAATATCTCATGAGGATAGAGCGCAAGATCGACCGCATCGAGAAGCAGCGCAAAGAAATCAAGGTAAAGGAGCTTTCATTCAATACCTACTATGAGTTTGCCTTGGAGCGCATCCCCCAGATTACCTCCGAGAAGAACATCGAGTTTGACATAGACAATTTCGCCGCCATCCTCGAACAGTTCTACAAAGGCGGTGAGCTGGAGCACACCCTGAATAACGATGTGGACCAGTCGCTTTTCGACGAGAAGTTCATTGTCTTTGAGATAGACAAGATCAAGG
>JAEEGJ010027277.1_pt1 | contig 11487 bp, 9 predicted proteins | sample 8958761 | NCBI WGS metagenome assembly JAEEGJ01 (sample SAMN16246546, study PRJNA631951) | gut metagenome | biome: gut microbiome; feature: rumen; material: RS-attached | host: Bos | place: Iran: Karaj | collected 2018-10
AGTCCAACGCATGGCTTTTGCACCGTCCTGCCAACTCAGGGTGCGGATTTCCACCTTCTTGGCGACCATGAAGGCCGAGTAGAAGCCCAGACCGAAGTGGCCGATGATGGCGTTAGCAGTATCCTTGTACTTCTCAAGGAACTCTTCAGCTCCCGAGAAAGCAATCTGGTTGATGTACTTGTCGATTTCCTCGGCGGTCATGCCGATGCCGCTGTCACTCACAGTGAGTGTGCCAGCCTCCTTGTCAACACTGATATTGACTTTCAAGTCCTCGGTAGATCCTTTGAACTCGCCGGCGCCTGCCAGAGTTTTCAGTTTCTGCGTGGCATCGACAGCATTGCTCACTAACTCACGCAGGAAAATCTCGTGATCACTGTACAGAAATTTCTTAATAACGGGGAAAATGTTGTTAGTAGTTACCCCAATAGTTCCTTTTGGCATAATATTTTTTAGTTTAGTTTTATATTGTCAGTATAATGTGGTGTGGAGCGAGGTCTCTGCCCCACTCCACCTCAAATAATATGCCATTTAATATTCGGGTGACAAATCGTCACCTCACCTGCCAACCCTGCCGCAACCCCATCAGACAACATGAACAACCTTATAAGACAACAAGGACAACATTATTGCTATCACGTTGTCCTTGTATCGTCTGATATTTTGTGTGGTTGACCTCTTACATCAGTCGGTGAGGAGGCGGACGTAGCCGTAGATGCCAGCCTGGCGGTTGATCAGGCTATAGTGCGCGGGTTCGTCAATCACCTCACAACTGTCGGGGTCGATGGCGTGCTCGAGGCTGTCGCGCAACTCGGCGAATTGTTCCATGGCCTGCTGTTCGTCACGACAGTTATAGACATCGCTCATCGCGCCGTCCTCGGTCTGATACTCAAAAACCACTCGATACCTCATCATATTGTTATTTTGGGTCAACTATTATAATTCTCTTCAATATTATTCTCTAAATCCTCAATCTGCGGTAGTGACGATGCTACATCAGCAAAAAGTTTTTGAGTCTCATATTCAGCAATGCCCAATGGCTGTGTCACTCCCCGCAAGGCAAAACTTGCTTTTGTATCACTCTTGGAACGGCAAAGAAGCAAACCAATTGTCGGTTTATCTTCCGGAGTTTTAACATACTCATCAACGGCAGAAATGTAGAAATTCAGTTTGCTGACGAATTCAGGAATGAACTCAACGGCTTTCAGTTCAACAACCACATAACAATGCAATTGGAGGTGATACATAAGAATGTCAATGTAGTAGTCATCACCATCAACAATGACATGATATTGCCTTCCGATAAAAGCAAAACCTTTGCCCATTTCGAGAAGAAAATCAGTGACTCTCTTAGCCAATTCCTTTTCTATGCTCAGTTCATTCTGTAGGGCAACAGTTCCTAAAAAACTGAAATTATAGGGATCTTTGAATGTATACTTTGCCAAATCAGACTGATGGGATGGTAATGTCACATCAAAGTTGTTGATGATGTTCCCCTTTGCTGCAATATAGTTGTTGGCTACTTGCATGAGCATAGCGTCCCGGCTCCAGCCCTCTTGCGCTGTTGCCAGGATGTATAATGCCCGTTCAGTCTTATCTTTAACCTTTGAAAGCAACGAAATGTGATGATACCACGTGATTTGTGCAAGCGGCACTTGCACAAGATCTTTATCTTCTCCCTGAAGGCTGGCGAGTGGGACTTGCCAAATTGGGTATTTTTGTAATTGTGCAAGTGGGACTTGCACAATTGGGAAATCGGGATATGCCTCTGCAAAGGCCCTCATATACTTCAAGTTGCGGACAGAGTAACCCCTGTCTTCAGGAAAAGCAAGAGACAAGTCTTGAGATAATATATCAATGACCTGGGCGCCCCAGCCCAATGTCTGCTGTTTCTCCAAAATGTCGGACCCAATTGACCAATACAGTGACAACAGATCTGCATTCACATGAAAAGATGCCTGGAGTTTCGCGTTCTTGATGCGAGAAACTATTGACTTTTGCCAATATTCGTATCCTTCAGGCAGCATGCTGTTTGTCGTTGGTTTTATCATATCCGACATCTCAACTAATTTAACAATCCTATTAAACGACCGACATGTTAGCGGTTGCCATACATTTCCTCGTAGTAGCGCTGGTAGTCGCCGCTGGTGACGCTGTTTACCCAAGGCTGGTGGTCAAGGTTCCAACGGATTGTTTTTTCTATTCCTTCGGTGAAAGGTGTCTCGGGGTACCAGCCGAGTTCGCGAGCGATCTTGCTGGGGTCGATAGCATAGCGCATGTCGTGGCCGGGACGGTCAGTTACAAACTCAATGAGGTCATTGTTGATATCCTCAACGTTGCACTTGAGCAGCTGCTGATATTCTGGCTCCTCGCGCATGATGCGGGCGATGATGGCGATCACCTGCTTGACGATGTTGATGTTGCTCTCCTCGTTAAAGCCACCGATGTTATACACCTCGCCAACAGTGCCCTGACGCAGCACCATGTCGATGCCCTTGCAATGGTCCTCGACGTAGAGCCAGTCGCGCACATTCTCGCCCTTGCCATAGACAGGCAGTTTCTTGCCCTCGAGGATGTTCTTGATGATGAGGGGGATGAGTTTCTCAGGGAAGTGATAGGGGCCATAGTTGTTGCTGCAGCGGGTGATGTTGACTGGCAAGCCGTAGGTCTCGTGATAAGCCATGGTGATGAGGTCGGCACTGGTCTTGCTGGCCGAATAGGGCGAGCGTGGCGCCAGCGGAGTATCCTCGGTAAAGAAATGGCGACCATAGGTTTTAAGGTCAGTACGGCCCTCTATCACCTCGCGCACGTCGTCACTCACCTCGAGCGGCTGTGGCTCGTCGAAGTCCTTGCTCAGTGAGCCATAGACCTCATCGGTCGATATTTGAAGATATTTCTTTCCTGGTGCGAAGGTGTTGCGGCCCTGGGCATCCTTTCCTGTGAGCCACGCATCACGGGCACAATCGAGCATATTCTGGGTGCCCAGAATGTTGGTTTCGAGAAAAAGGCGCGGATTGGTGATGCTGCGGTCCACATGGCTCTCGGCGGCAAAATTGACGATATAGTCCACATCAAAGTCATGCATGATGCCTTGCACCAGTTCCCTGTCTCCCACATCGCCACGAATAAATGTCACATTGGAACGTTCAATTTCTGACTTGATGGAAGCGAGATTTCCGGCATAGGTCAAAGCGTCGAGGATGATAATTTCGATGTTATCGCCATACCTGTTGAGAATGTATTTCACAAAGTTTGAGCCAATAAAGCCAGCGGCTCCAGTCACGAGATAGGTCTTCATAAAGCAGTAACGGTTTTAATTTAATCTACAAAAGTAGTAATAATCTTCAAAAAGCACTATCTTTGTCAATAAAAAAAGAAACCAAATATCCAATGAGACGTTATCTTTCATCAATACTCTTGCTACTGGTAGCCATCGGAATGCTGGCCCAGCCTATTGAGAACAAGGACAAGAACCGCAAGAAAGTTGCAGTAGTATTGTGTGGCGGAGGAGCCATGGGAACCATCCACATTGGCGCCCTGAAGGTGCTGGAAGAGGCCGGCATCCCCATCGACATGGTAACCGGCACATCAATGGGCAGCATCATCGGCGGTATGTATGCCGTGGGCTATGATGCAGCTGACATTGAGGACATCGTCAACAGTATGGACTGGGGCGACATCCTGCGCGACCGCCTGTCGATGAGAAACCAGACACTGGCTGAACGTGAGAAACAAAATATTTATCTGTTTGACTATCGCCTGTTCCTGGATAAAAGCCAGGACACGCTGGCAGGAGGCTTCATCCGCGGCATCAACGTCGAGAAGACCTTGCGCCACTACCTGCGCCAACCCGAAGACATCGACTTTCTGAAACTGCCCCGCCCCTTTGGCTGTATCGCGACCGACCTGGTCACCGACAGCGAGGTGGTGCTTGACCACGGTTCGCTGGCCAAGTCCATCAGAGCCAGTATGGCTGTGCCCGGTGTTTTCGCACCCGTGAGAATGGACCCTTATATCCTCGTTGACGGCGGCACCAAGAACAATTTTCCTGCCGACCTGGCACGCAAAATGGGAGCCGACATCGTCATCGGCATCAGGACTGACCTGGGGCTGAACGATAAGTATTACTCCACATCTGACATTCTGGAACGTTCGGTTGGAGCCGACATCCACAACCGCAGCGACGAGAATGACAAGTATTGCGACCTCATCATCCGCGTCCCTGTGAGGGGCTATTCGGCGGCCCACTTCTACCGCTCAGCCATTAAGGAGCTGATTAAGCGTGGTGAAGAGGCGACAAGAGCCCAGATGGACTCCATCATGATGCTGAAGGAAAAGGCAGGTGTGCCTGCCGACTACAGGCCCGAATACAGCATCATCAGCCTGGACGACATTGATAACACCGTAGCCGGCAAACTCGTGAACGAGGAGAACGCTAAGAACTCCATCAAGGCGAGCGTCGGCCTGCGATATGACAATGAAGAGCTGGTGGCTGCCCAAATCGGAGCCACCTATTACTTCGGCAACAAGCTGGACAAGACACTCGACCTCACCCTCAGATTAGGCAAGCGCACCATGGGCCGCCTGGCTTGGAACATGATACCAAAGCCTCACAGTAAGATTGGATTATCTTATGAAATCTGGCACGAGAACATTGACATATATATGGGGAAGTATCGCTCAGATAATCTGAAGTTCGTTTATCAGAAAGCCAATGCCACGCTGTTTTCGTTTGACGCACTCAACCTGAACGTTGACCTGGGTATTGCATGGGAGCACTATCACCACTATGATGTCTTGAACAACGCTTACAGCGTCAGCGAGTTCAGAAAAAACGAGCATTATTTCAACTACCATGTCCGCGCCCAGTACAACAGCGAGGACCACTGGTACTTCACTCACACGGGAATGCGAGCCGAAGCCCGATATGCTTACTATACCGACAACTTCGCCCAATGGAAAGGTCATGCAGGTTTCAGTGAGATGAGCGCCCGATGGCGCATGACCATGCCGCTGACTTCCACAACGCATCTGCAGCCGATGATTTATGGACAGATGCTGTTTGGCAAGGACATTCCCGCCACTGCCATGAACATGATGGGCGGTAACCGCGGCGGCATTTATTTCGACCAGCAACTGCCATTCTCAGGCTTTGGGCATTGTCATGTCATGGAAAAAAATGTGCTTGTAGCAGGCGTCAAAGTGCAGCAACGCCTGTTCAAAGAGCACTACATCATGGTCAAGGGACACATTGCCGAACAAAACAACAAATTGGGTGACATCTTTGACGGCAAGCCCATCTGGGGCGCCCAAGTCGGCTATGCCTATAACAGTATTCTAGGCCCCCTGGGAGGCTCATTAAGTTGGAGTAATTTCACCAAGCAAGTCTCCATCTACATCAACTTGGGCTTCGAGTTCTAGCGTCATGGCGCTCAAACTACTGCCCTTAGAACCTGATTCCGGCCAGGACGGAAAAGTCTAGGAGGGAGTTGACAAGGCGACTATTCTTTGAGGCGTACCGGTGATGGTCGGCATAGCTTTGGAATCCCATAAAAAACTGCCTGTGGTTATACACAGCAGCCAAGCGTGCACGACAGTTGAGTGAGACGTTGCTGGATTTGTCGCCGGCATTGGGGAAATGATTATAGCGGTAGCCGATGTAGGGAGTGATGGTGAAGTTCAACAGCCAGTTACTGCTCAACACCCAATTGTGGCCGTAGCCAAATAGCAAGCAGTAGTCGTTATAGAGAATGCGGGGCGCATCGGCTTGCGTCGGGAAGAAAGGACGCACATCTTCGGACAACTTCTCCACATCAATTTTCACGTCATAATGCTGCAGGCTGAAACCTGCCAGCCACGAGCCGGCGCTGCGCTTCTGGTACTTGGAAAAACAGTAGGCGGCCGCTTGGGCATAGCGTCGGTTATTGAAGAAGTAGTAGGCCGTTAAGCCCATCGCCTTGCGACTGACGCCCGACTGCCTGACTTTGTGCCGGACATTATCTGCGTTCTTTATTCTATAGGTTGCGTTGATATCGTTTTTGTTCTCCCAATAGTAAGCATCAGCGGCAAAGCGGGCACAGGTGAACGAGAAATCGACCTTGTTGGAGACATTGTCGCCATGTATCAGGTTGCTCACGCCCAACGAATAGCCCACACTGACGGCCATAAACGAGAGCGTAATACCGATGTTGGACACCAGATTGCTGTTGATGATCTGGTTCACGTCCTTGACCGGATGGCCGATGTAAGAGTCCACCCAGTTGTTGCTTTTCAGGAAGAGCTTCCAGTTCTTGCCGGTGCCCACGACATAGTCGCTGTCATAGTTATTGAAGGCACGGTCGCCCCAAACATAGGTCCTATAGCAGAACATCACGAATTTGGGATAGCCCATCGTGCTGTCATTGAAGTCTACATGGCCGTGTTTGAGTGCCCGCCACCAGTAACCGCTGTTGCGGGTGGTGTCGTAGGGCTCGTTGAGTTTGTCGTCGATGCGCTGCTGGATACGTGCCTTGGCCCGCTGCAGGCGGCTCGTTTCTTGAATTGTGTCTTGAGTCGACGGAGCAAGTGTCAGCGGTTCCTGTCCCCAGGACAGCAACGTGGCAGCGAATAGAAGCGACAATATCAGAATACAACGTCTCATTCTCGGCTGCAAAGGTAATGAGAATTGTTGAAATTCGTTAGAAGTCGCTGAAGAAATTCGGGCGGATCAACAAGCCGATTCGCAAGCGACAGTGGTATTTGTTGTAGTCAAGCAGGTTCTCGCCGTAGCCGTCATAGAAGTGCAGCATCAGGTACTGATTATCTCTCTTGCTGAAGCGGAATCCCACATTTGAAGTGCCCCCAAAAGTTGGACAAAAAACTTTTGGGGGCACTTCATTATGACACACCCTCATATGTACATGAATAAAAAACAGTTTCTTAACAATCTCTATAGCTTCTGTGTACTCACAATACCCTAAACTTTCATGCGGTTGCAGCAAGCATGAAATCAGATGGGGTTGTTCTCGGCAAAGATGGCCATGCGCTCATCGAGGATGTCATACTGATGATCCTGGATGAACGAGGTGCACACACGCAGACCTTCCTGCCATGAGCCAGTGGTGGCCAAGCAGATGGCGCTCACGCCGTAGTACATAAGCTCGCGTGCCAACTGGCCACTGGTCATGTTACCGTAGCCAATTGTGAAGTAGAAACCGTCGGCGATGGGCTGGTCACCGTCCATGCCATAGACGATGCGGAAGCCGTGGCGCGTGAAAATCTCCTTCAGTTTGTGGGCGCGCTGACCATAGACAATAACGTCGTCGCGGAAGTGATACTCACCATTGCTGGCGGCATCCATGATGGCTGCCAACGCATACTGGGCGCTGTGGCTCGTGCCCGAAGACAGGGCATACAGCGTGCGGGTGATGAATACCTTGCCGAAGGGCAGTCCGTCGTAGCGGGCCGACAGGTCGGGATAGTGACGGTGGAAAATCGTCGGGCTAATGCAGGTCATCGCGATACGCTCTCCGGCATAGGAGAAGGCCTTGCTGCCGCTGATGTGCATGATGTAGTTGTCGGTATACTTAGCTACACTGGGCTGGAAAGGCGGCTCAAAGGGCTTGCTGATGTCCAAACGGAAGTCCATGGCGAAATAGGCCAGGTCCTCAAGTACGATGACATCATACTTGGTAGCCAACTCGCCGATGTCCTTCAACTCCTCGTCAGTGAGGCAAATCCACGCGGGATTGTTGGGGTTGCTGTAAATCAGGCAGCACACGTCACCCTTGGACATGTATTCCTCAAGCTTGGCACGCAGTTTCTTGCCACGGAACTCGTAGATGTCGAAGGTCTCGTAGGGGACATCCTGGATTTCAAGTTGCAGTTTCTGCACGGGGAAACCCGGGTCAATGAACAGCGCCTTGTTCTTCTTTTTGTTACTCTGGGTGATGGTGAGCAACGAGGCGAAGGTACCCTGCATCGAACCAACGGTGGGGATGCAGCACTCGGCGGGGATATCCACGTCAATAAACGCCTTGATGAAGCGAGAGGTGGCGTCCTTGATCATCTTCTCACCAGGCAAGGCGGGATAGAGACGGGCGCAACCGTTCTGCAGCGCCTTGATCTGTGCCTCAACACCGATCTTAGCAGCGGGCAGTCCGGGAATACCCATTTCCATCTTGATGAACTCCTGGCCCGACTCACGCTCAGCACGCTCGGCGATAGCTTTTACCTCACGGATGGTGGCGTTGGCATAGTCGATGATGCCATACTCGTCAATCGCGCGGTCAATGATCTCGCGGCTAATGGGGGTGGGTCTCATCGCTGAGCCTCCTTTCCGATGGCAAGTGCCTTGAGGTTGGCGTCAACCACGGCGTCGCCCTTGCGGCCAAAGACGCGGCGGATGGCGTTCTCCAGCTTATCGTACTCGATGCCAAGGGCCTTCTGGGCTGCACCCAGCAGGATGACATTGGCCGAACGGGGAATCTCGTTGTCCTTAGCCAACTGTTCGATATCGAGTGTGATGACGTTCTTCACCTTAGCGAGGTCGGCCATCACGGTTTCCAACTCAGGATAGTTGGGGATGTTGACAAAGGGTTTGCTCGAAGTGATGATCCAGCCTTCCTTGCTCAGGAAAGGCAGATAGCGCAGAGCCTCCATCGGTTCCATCGAGATGATCACGTCGGCTGAGCCTTTGGCGATCAGGTCGCTGTGGATGGGGTTGCTGCTGATGCGCAGGTTGGACTGCACGTCACCGCCACGCTGCGACATGCCGTGAACCTCGGCCTGCTTGATATAAAGATTCTCGTGCATGGCTGCTTCGCCAATTACGGTAGCGATGGAGAGGATGCCTTGTCCTCCCACGCCGCAAAGGATGATATCGGTTTTCATTGCTTTGCCTCCTGTGCTTTCTTTTGTTTGAGATGACGTTGTAATGTTTGCATGCACTCGCGGCGCGGGATAATCACACTGGTACCGCGGTAGTTGATCTCGTCACGCATCACTTGCGTGATCTCGGGCATGTTCTTGGGCAGGGGAACAACCACCTTGAGGTGCTCGTCGGTCATACCCAAGCCACGGCAGATGGCCTCAAACTTGTTGGTGCCTGCCGAGTCCTGACCACCCGTCATGCCGGTGGTGAGGTTGTCGCTGATGATGACGGTGATGTTGGCATTCTCGTTGATGGCATCGAGCAGACCCGTCATACCCGAGTGGGTGAAGGTGGAGTCACCGATGATGGCAACTGCGGGCCACTGGCCGGCATCGGCGGCACCCTTGGCCATGGTGATGCTGGCGCCCATGTCAACACACGAATGGATGGCCTTGAAGGGAGGCATGAAGCCCAAAGTGTAGCAACCGATGTCGCCAAACACACGGGCGTTGGGATACTCCTTCAACACCTCGTTGAGGGCGGTGTAAACGTCGCGGTGACCGCAGCCCTGGCACAATGCGGGGGGACGCGGAGCAACATTCTCACAGCTGGGATAACCCTCGCTCACGGGCAGACCCAGAGCCTTCTTCAATGCGTCGGGATTCAGCTCGCCAGTACGGGGCAGTTCGCCGGTGAGGCGTCCCTTGATCACGGCATTGCCGGGCATCACGCCACGCACCAGGTCCTCGACGAAGGGCTGGCCTTCCTCGGCGATGAGGACGGCATCACACTCGGCGGTCATGCGGCGGATGAGCTCCTTGGGCATGGGATACTGGCTGATCTTGAGCACGGGATAGGGGCAACCGTCGGGATAGCATTCCATCAGGTAGTTATAAGCGATACCGGTGGCGATGACACCCATCGAGTGGTCGGCACCGTCGATGTACTTGTTGTACTCGCTCTTGACGGCGCGCTCCTCGAGCTCGGCCTGCTGGCCGGTGACCGTGATGTTGCGCTTGATGGCGTTGCCGGGGAGCAGTACCCAGTGGCTGGCCTTGGCGTCATAGTTCAATTCGTTCTCGGCACGCGGAGTTTCCTTCACCTCGACAACGGCACGGCTGTGGGCCATGCGGGTGGTCACGCGCATGAGCACGGGGAGGCAAACCTCCTCGCTCAGCTCGTAGGCCTTCTCCATCATGTCATAGGCCTCCTGCTGGGTGCTGGGCTCCAGCGTGGGAATCATCGCGAACTTGCCATAGAAGCGGCTGTCCTGCTCGTCCTGGGAGGAGTGCATCGAGGGGTCGTCGGCCACGAGGACCACCAGACCGCCGTTCACACCCGTCATGCCCGAGTTAACGAACGGGTCGGCGCACACGTTCAAGCCCACATGCTTCATGCAGACCAGCGCGCGCTTGCCCATGAAGGACATACCCAGGGCAGCCTCCATAGCCGTCTTTTCGTTGGTACACCAGCGGCGATGAACATTGCGTTCCACCGCTAACTTGGAATTCTGAATGTACTCCGTGATCTCGGTCGAAGGAGTACCTGGATAGGCATACACGCCGCTCAGGCCCGCGTCAAGCGCACCCTGGGCGATAGCCTCATCACCTAAGAGTAACTTTCTCATTATTATAAGGTTTAACTAGTATTATCTCAAATAGTTAGATGTATTAGAAGTATATTTCAACTCACAAAGTTACACATTAATCTCCATCCCACAAAATTTTTAAGGATTTTTGACCAATAATACCAAGAATAAGGAGGCATCATGGCTGCCCCCATTCCATTTATAACCGATTTCAATAAATGGCTTATTTCAGAGCCTTGACGGCGGCCTCAAGTTGGTGCATGGCCTGCTCAAGGCGTTGGCGCGGAGTTCCTACATTCAGTCGCATGTGGCAATAGCCAGGAACGCCATATATTTCGCCATTATTGAGCGCTAGATGTGCATCTTCGGCAAAGAAACGCACCAGTTCGGCATGATCAAGTCCTAATCGCCTGCAATCGAGCCACATCAAGAACGACGCTTGCGGCTTGATAGCATATATGCTGGGGATGTGTTCTTTGCAGAATTGAGCGACATAGAGTACATTCTGCTCAATATATTTCTTGCAAGCCTCGAGCCAAGGCTCACAATGACGATAACCCACCTCGGTGGCGAGCAGTGCCGTGATGTTGGCATTGCACAACTCGTTCACCTCGACCCAGCGATAGAATTCCTGACGCAATTCCGGGTTCTTGATTACCAGCCAAGTGCTTTTTACTCCTGGAATATTGAATGTCTTTCCAGGCGACCCACAGGTAATGGTCACAGCTGCCGCATCTTCGCTCACAGTCGCCAGCGGGATGTGCTTGTGCCCAAAGAGTGTAATGTCACCGAACACTTCGTCACTGAAGATAATCACATTATGCTTGCGAGCCAGTGCAGCGACTTGTTGCAGTTCTTCTTTTTTCCACACGATGCCTATCGGATTCTGCGGGTTGCATACTATCATGAGTCGCGGTTTCTGCTCAATGAAAACACGCTCCAGGTCGTCAAGGTCCATTCGATAGAAATGATCACCAGTGGGTACAAGGTTGTTACGCACTGCTAATCGACGGTTCCCTTCAATTACATCCTTGAAGTCATAGTACACAGG
>JAEEGJ010027279.1_pt1 | contig 11487 bp, 11 predicted proteins | sample 8958761 | NCBI WGS metagenome assembly JAEEGJ01 (sample SAMN16246546, study PRJNA631951) | gut metagenome | biome: gut microbiome; feature: rumen; material: RS-attached | host: Bos | place: Iran: Karaj | collected 2018-10
ATTTATACTGGTGGTGGTGTGGAGAACAAGTCGGAAATCTATTGGCTTACCATCAAGCCTTACGAGAAAGCCACCTTCAACTTCAATGCCATGACCGATGAGCCATGCTCTTCAAATGACAGCGATGCCGGCAACATCACCGAAGACCGCCAGTTCACCGAAGGTGCCGTGACGCTGACCGTCTCGCCCAATCCGGAGGGCACACCCAACCGTTTCTGGAATACCAACAATGGTCCTCAACTGCGTGTCTATGGAGGAACGCTGACCTTCACTGCTGCCGTAGGCAAGACCATCGGCAAGATTGTGTTTAATGCTGCCAAGTGGAACGACAAGAACAGTGCCGACACTGGTAGTTTCGACGGCACGACATGGACGGGCGATGCCCAGAAGGTTGTGGTGACCATCGCCGGCAACACCCAGTTGAACAGCATTGTGGTCTATCCTGCCGACTACGTTCCTACTGCCGTCGTGGCTCCCGAGAATCTCGTGACAGACACTTATGTCTTGAAGGCCAACTCCTTGAAGCCCTACTACGACCCGGCCGAACTGACACTCTGGCTGAAAGCCGGCTTCGACGGCGACGACGTCTATATCCAGGGGCTGGCAGCCGATGTCAACTCAGATGCCAATCAATTGTGGGTGAAGGCCACCAAGAACGAGGCTGGGCAGTATGTTATCCCCGCCAACCAGTTCATGGGCTCGGTAAGTTTCTGGATGTCGTCTAACGACTACTATTTCACCGCTATCGACAATGAAGGCAAGATGGTGGACGCCGTGCTCGACTATGATGCAGAGAAATCGGAGTTCACCTCCGCCCAGACCTTGGTGCTCAATGGTCTTCTTTCCGAAGTGTATGCTTATCAGACGTTCACCGATGTCGTCATCACGAAGTTCAACGAAGTGGCTGCCTCACCTGCCGACCCAACAGTCAATTCAATCGACTTCAGCGAATGGTCGAGTAGCATCTCTTGTTCGATTCCTGCCGTAGGCAGCAATGGCGAGACACTGTATCCCCAAAAACTGTTCTACACAGTATGGATAGAGAAAGATGGACTGCAGACACCCTATACTTTCAAGGCCGATAACTATTATGGTATAGAGCAAGATGCCACGGAAGTTCCATATAGTTTCAACTACAACTCATGGGACGGTTCACACAGCATCTACTTCCAGGATAGTGTAGAGGAATGTGCTACCTGGACGAAGGTGGGTATCCAGAGCATCTATTATGGTGGCGATGAGTGCAACAAGTCTGCGATTTCTTGGATTGACAACCCCAATGCTTCGGGCATCAGCGACATCGCAGCAGACGCCAAGGAAGGCAAGTATGTGATCTACAACATTGCCGGTCAGCGTATGGATGCTCCACGAAAAGGTCTGAACATCATCAATGGCCGAAAGGTGGTTGTCAAATAGTATCTCCGCTATAGACATCTATCCAGCATAGAGCCATAAGCGGTTGATGCCATACAAAACTGGGCTTGCAGGGTTAACACCTTGCAAGCCCTTTTTTTCGGGGACACATGATGGGAAAAATGTCTCCCACTTGAAATTTCCACCGAATGGGGTGATTTTCTGTGATTTTTTGCTTAAATTTGCCTTGCCATTGATGATTTTGCTTGTTTTGTTTTGCAGCACTAAGATAAGTGAAAAAACTGACAAGGAAATATTTCTGGCAACCTTTTGTTACTCAGGAACTTATAAAAGGGTAAACTAAAGTGTTGCGGTATTTGGGTTTTTCTTTTTTGAATTTTTCTAATGATGTGACTATTTTGTCATCGTAAACCAAAAGATTTATAAAATGAAAACGGTACTTTATTTTGACATGGACAACGTATTGGTCGACTTTCAAAGCGGACTCGATCAAGTGAGTGAAGAAGTGAAAGCCCAGTATGCAGATGACGGCAATGGCGAGCCCTTCTACGAGGACATCCCGGGGTTATTTGCATTGATGAAGCCAATGCCGGGAGCCATAGATGCTGTGAATGTGCTGAAAGACAAATACGACTGCTATATCCTCACCACATCCCCATGGGACAATCCCACGGCCCTGCAAGACAAACACAATTGGGTGAGAAAGTATTTCGGAGATATCTTTTACAAGCGTATCATCTTCTCGCACCACAAAAACCTGTGTTTCCAATCTGGTGCCTATCTCATCGATGACCGCACGAAACACGGTGCGGATAAGTTCGGCGACCACCACATCCATTTCGGCAGTGAAAAGTTCCCTGACTGGGAGAGCGTGCTCAACTACCTGATTCCATAAGCAGGTAGATCACGGGAGATCACAGTTTTTGATTCGTTTTCCGTCTTCTGATTATGTTATTTATTCTTAAATGTCGTTAAATCAAGGATTTGCAGCGATTTTATTTACTCTTAGTCCGCCATTTTCCCGCTCGATATGTTAAATCAAGCGGAATAAAACGGAATAAAAAATTACACCATTTATTCCGTTTTACTCGGGGGAGAATGCGGTAAAATATCATTTACCTGGTTTTATCATCATTCACGCTATAAGCCAATATTGACAATGAATAACTGAAAGGGAATGTGCATTTTAACATTCGAAGATTATATACAATCTAAAATAAACACACTAAAGGTGGGACAATGCCCACCTTTAGAAATATGTACGATATAAGAATACTTGCCTCGGAAAACCTAATATAGACCAAGCGCTACTTTACACCCTTGAACACGCGCTTATTCGCTTTGAAATCGTGAAGGTAGCGGCAGGCCAAGAATACACTCCACTCGTAGGCGTGGTAGAAACTGCCTTCACGGTGAAGATGGAGGATGTCACGATGACCGTCGGACAACTCCCTTGATTCAACTTCAATTATTTCCTTTATCGATGACATAATGGAATTTTTTTTATCATTTTTTTTCGCGAGCGGCGTTGTTGGCGCACGGGATGGCGGTGGGGCAAGGCGAGGGGCAAGGATGTACCTATCTGGAGACGGGACGAACTGTACGACCGTAGCCGCGGTCGAGGTCGTAGTACCAGTACGCGTTGCCCGAATGGAAGTACAGGTCGTAGGCGCAGTCTGAGTAAGACGGAGACTGCGTGGATGACCAGTAGTAGCCGTACGAACCGGCTTCGTTGAGGCCGTCATCCCAGCGGTAGCCCGCCGCAGGCAAGAAGATGCTTGCACCGTTTTTCTTGCTGGTGAACTTGCCACCCTTGACGCCGTTCACCGTCGTCCATTCGTAGGTGCAGTTGCTTATCAATTCGTCTTGCTGATCTGCTGACGGCATCATCCAAGAACCGCCCCACTTCATATGTGCCACGTCGTATTGCGTGCCGGCAATGTCACTGCCGATGCTTTGATATGATGAATCGTTTTTACAGTAAAGATAAGTGTCATCATTGTAAGTGCTCTTCGTCTGCGTCTCGCCCCAGGCGTAGTAGCCGCCGTATCCTTCGGGCTTTTCGGCTCCAATATTGCAGCACGCCCATTTCGTACCAGATGGCAAACCGAGGTCGATCATATGCGGATGTTTGTTGTCGGGGCATGATTGTGCATTGGCCGTGAATGCCACGAGCATCAATGCGAGGGTGAAGAATGCCTTTTTCATAAGAATATTGTATTTGTGGATGTTGGATTGACTATCAGAATACAAAAATACACTTTAGGAGTGAGAAATCCAACAGGATAGAGAAGATTTTTGTCAGTTGGCGGGAAAAAGGCGGAACAATAGGGAAAGAGAAAAGGCGGAGACCCTGATTTTATCGGGTGAGTCGCCTTTCATGGCATAATCGGGCTTCTATTATAACAACATTTATGCATTGAGTGATTAAATCTTATCTTTTGTGGGGGCAAATTATTACAACAAGGAGATATTTTGAGATTAGATTGATAATCTCAAAAAAATTTTTTAATTTTGCGGTCGTAACCATAAGAAAGAAAGAAATGAAAGGATTTGTACCACATATTGTGCAATATCAAGGATCAAAGAGAATTCTCGCTCCTCAAATTCTTAGATATATGCCTCGCAAATTTGAGAGGTTAATAGAGCCGTTTGCGGGAATGGCGGCTATAACAATTGCAGTAGCTAAGCAAGGCCGTGCTAATAGATATGTAATCAATGATTTGAACATGCCATTAGTAAATATTTTACAATCAGCAATTGAAACCCCAAATGAATTAGTTGCAGATTATGCTACTGTATGGAATGAACAATTTTCTTTTGAACAAGGAAGTGTTAATCATTTTTACAAAGTTCGGGAAGATTTCAATAACGGTAATCAAACAGCAGCCAATATGCTTTACTTGTTGGCACGTTGTGTCAAAGGATCAGTGAGGTATGGATCAAATGGCCAGTTTAATCAGTCACCTGACAAAAGAAGGAATGGAACTTCACCCAAAACATTAAAGCCGAATGTTGATGCTATTTCTTATTATTTGAAGGGGCGCACCGAGTTCATGTCAAAAGATTACAAAGAAGTTCTTAATGAAGCACGTACTGGAGACATCGTGTATATGGATCCTCCATATCAAGGAGTATCTAATGTACGTGATTGCCGTTATTTTTCAGGCATAGATTTTCACGACTTTGTAGAAGCTATTGAAAGACTGAACCATCGTGGAATTGATTTCCTTATTAGTTATGATGGTAAATGTGGCGACAAACAATACGGGGAAGACTTGCCAGCAGAATTAGGACTACAAAAAGTATTATTAAATGCCGGCCTTTCAAGCCAAAGTGTTTTATTAGGTAAAAAAGAAGTGACTTATGAAGCACTTTATATAAGCCCAGGCCTTCAGCAATATGCCCCCAAACCATCTAATACAGTTGAGTACTCACTTTTCGACCAAGTTGTAATATGAATAAATATCCGAAAGCGTTTCTCGATAAATTGAATTCGGTAACAGCAAAACGTCCTAAAACTGTAATACAATTTATATTGAAGCATGGACATGTTACTACAGAGGATTTGAAACAACTTGGCTATGAACATGCTCCACGAGCAGCACGTGATGTCCGTGAACAAGGCATTCCTTTAGAGACTTTTCGTGTTAAAGATTCTTCTGGTCGTAGTATCGCCGCATATCGATTTGGCGATCCTTCAAAAGCAGAAGACAAGTTGTCAAAAACTGCAGGTCGGACAGTCCTTTCTTCTGCACTAAAAAAGGCACTTATCGACAAATATGGTTCTAAGTGTTTTATTTATCACCAGCCAATGGAAGAGCGATTATTACAAATAGATCATCGTGTTCCATATGAAATTGGAGGTGATCAAGATTTGAAAAATATTGATTGTTATATGCTTTTAAGCCCTTCTGCCAATCGTGCCAAATCATGGACATGTGAACATTGTCCTAATTGGGAAAAGAAAGATGCTGATTTCTGTGTAAAATGCTTTTGGGCATATCCTGAAAATTATGAGCATATAGCAGGGAAAGAACAGCGCCAAATAATAATAACTTTTACAGGCGATGAAATAGAAGATTACAACAGGCTTATCGAACTTGTGGGACATGATGAAGCAGAAAAGACAATCAAGGATATGATAGACAAGTTTATTAAATAAATGTATAAAGCCCAGCAACAGCCATTCTTGGCCGTTGCCGGATGAGAAAAGTGGCGTTTTACAAATGGGAAAGGTCACTTTTTCTCTTTGTCGCTCCTTGGGGCTTCAAACATGTAGTAGTCGTACATGTCTATCTCCAGATTGGGGTCGTTGACCCATTCCTTGTGCCAGTAAGACCAGCGTTGGTTCTCATGCACTCTCAGATAGCGGCCAAACAGAATGGCCTCGTGGTTCTCTTCGTACCACTTTTGCAGTTCATCTGACTTGTCGCTGATGGCGGATGACCTATAGGCGGTGATGGCCGCGAAGAGGGCAACGATAAGGAAGGTGCCGACAAAGATGCACCGCTCTATGCGGAGATTCCTGTTGAGTCGCCGGATGGCTTCGAAGGATGGTCCTGTGAAAGTGGCATCAATCTCAACAGGCATCTTGTCGATTTTCTCACCGAAACTTGCCGCATGATTGCTCATCTTCTGCACACCCTCGTCAACGTGCTTGGCAGTCTCGTTCATCAGTTTTGCGTTGGTGAAGTCGCGCACGGTGCCATCCTCATTGAGAAGATAACGCCCGATGCCATCGACAGCCAGACCCATGGTCTCGGCGTGCCTGGTAATAGTATCTGCCGATGCCGTCATCTGCTTGGCGGCTTTCAGCATCTCGGAGGGAGTGCCGTCGCCCTGCGGCAGCACATCCATATCATCTGACTGCGAGGGACAGAAGTCCTCGGCAAAGTCCTGAAGTTTACGTGTCTTGCTCATTGTTTTTTTTGTTTTTGAATTTCGTCCAACAGTTGCTCCACTGCAGCCACCGTCTGAGGGTTGACACCCTCGGTGTTGATTCGGCGGGCAATCTGGTTGCAGTTGTTGGCCATGTTGATTAGAATACGTCTTTCCTTTCTCGCCGCCTTGCTTATGTCCTTCACCTTGCGTTTCAGGCAGAGCTGTCGGCAGTAGTCGCTCAGCGAGTGGCCGACGCGCAACGCCTCCGTGAGGATGGACAGTCTCTCGTCTTGGGTGACGCGAAATGAGATATATAGCGAGCGTATCGGCCTTTCCTTATCTTTGTTCTTGTCGGCCTGGTATCTGGCCAGTGCCGACGGACTGCGTCTTTTTGCCATATATATTATCAGAATTATATAATTATATATAGGTGGTTATCGTTTCATTCCACCCCGGCGTGTGTTCTCTTCCGGCTCTTCATAGTTGCCCTGCGACACCTCGTTCTCTCTTGACTGACCTCCCGACTGTCCGGCATCTGCTTTGAGTACTCTGCTTGTCTGTCTGACAGCACTGGTGATGGGACGAGAGGGAAAAGAAGAAGTCTGCTTTTTCGGTGCCTTCCGTTCCTTCGTCGCTTTTTTCCCATCGGCCTTCTCTACGGCTGGCTTCTCGTCAGCAACCTTGGGGACAACGAGCAGCGGAGCCACCAGGTCAGGCTTCACAAGAAGCTGTCCGAAGGAATAGGTGCGCTCCTTGCCATCTTCCAACATGACAGTCACGCCCCATTCCTTCTTCTTCTGGCAGAGGGTCATGCCCTCGGCCTTCAGCCGCTCGGCGAAGTCGGCGGCAGCAGCCTCCTTGGCAATCTTCTCAATCAGTTTGCGCAGCTGCTCCTTGCGCCTATTGGCACGCTCGATGGCATCACGCCGCCGGATGCGGTCTTGTATGTTATCCATCGTTCCTGGTTGGTGGTTGCGTCCTCGCCTCGGTCGCCGGGTAGTGGTGGTTCCATTGTCAACGGCCACCTGATGGGCGGTCTCGTTGCGCAGTGCCATGGGTGCAGCCCTCAGCCCATACCTTTCAGAAATGCAGGCCGCAGAGCGGATCGCGTTCTTCTTGATAAAGCTGTCGTGGATGCGGTGTCCGTCGATGGTGGTGGTGAGCACGGTCATGTGAAAGTGCTCGTTGTCCGTGTTCCCATGATGTGCCACCACGAAGGGACAGTCCATGAGATTGGTGCCCCTCTTCACCATCTCCTCGATGAATGCGTGGATGACATCACGCTCAAACGCGAAGCGTTCCCCCTTAGGAATTTGTCGTAAAATTTCACTATCCTTATCGTCGAACGAAAGGGTGATTAGGTAGGCCTTCACCCGGTAAGGGTTCGACATGGCATTGAGGTCGGCGGCTTGCTCATTGGGGGTAGCCGCCATATCAACAAAATTGTAGAGGAGGACTTCTCCTCCCTTTTGTTCGTTCTGACCATACAGTACCGAACGGGTGATGCGTGAGGTGGTGTTTACTTTGGCAATCATCTTCGGATGATTTATCAGTTGGATAATCATGGAATGGTTCGTCGCGTCGGCGAGGATCCATGGAGTGATTGGACAGCCAAACAATCACATGGTGATTTTCTGGCATGGAGAGAGCGGAGCGAACGACCCGGGGTCCAGGGGGTCTCCCCTTGGCAAGAGTGTTGGAGTGGAACGTGAGCATCGGCGAAACGTGCAACGAAAACACCTCTTGCGGTGAACTGCAGCAGGGCAGTTCTCAGGTCAGTCAGGAACGTGGCATTCCGGGGTTGGGGATGGGGTGATTTCCTCCCCTTTTGTTCCCTATCGTCGGAATCCACGTTTGGGGTTGTCATCATCCGTGGCCACCTTTTGGGTCGTTTGGGTGGTCTCGGATTTGGGCTTTGGAGTGTCCCTGACAGTTGGTGTCTGAGGCACATCACGCACCTTAGGTTGCTGCCTTTCGGCGGCACGTGTCTCGGTCTGCTGCTTCTTGGCAGCTTCGATTTCAGCCTCATGCTCCTTGGCTTCCTTTGCCCTTTTCACTCTTTCAATGGCCGCATTCATCTTGGCGGTCATGATAGAAACGCCCTCGTTTCGGGCAGCTCTTGTCTCGTAATCGAGAGAATCGGCAAGGGAAGTATGCCCTACATAGAGCCGTGAGGAATCCCTATAAGTTCCCCTGCAAATGTCATCAAATTTCGCACTCAATTCAATCCCTGAATCAGTGATGGGAAAGAAGCAGCAGACATGATAGTATTCGGGATGATTGGCCACATGACCCAGAGCATCGTCGAGGTTGCTTTTGCCGTTGATGATGAGATAGCGGTCGCTGTCGAAGAACACTTCCGTCCCGAGCTTATGCCGTTTCTGCTGCAAGGCGAGGAAGTCAAGGGGATTCTCAAAGACACATAATCGCTGCAGGTCTCTTGTCGGGCCGAGAAGGGTGATGCCCTCTTTACCCAACGTGCGCCATCCGTTTGGCCCCAGGCTGTAGTAGCCGCCGTTGCTGTTGGGGAAGAGCGGCGTATGGTGCTCCTTACCATCCCGGATGCCAGTGTAAGTGCCATCCTTCAAGAATTTGTAAGCTACGCTTTGAGAGATGCCCATGCAATAGAGGGGAATGAGAGAGTAGTTGTGGTCGAGCGGCGTGACATCAACTGACACCTGAATCTTGTCGGTGGGGTCAATAAGATACGTGCTCGGCTTTGTCAGACTGTCAATGAGACTTGAAATCTTGTAGATGGTATTCAGCGTGTCAGCGTTGAGCGGCATAGAGAAGACCTTCTCAGCGAGGTCGGTGACCTTGCCTCCCATCACGGGATTGGTACAATACCAGTCGTTACGATCCATGTTGGCGAAGACAACAATGTAGTCATCCTTGCCTGGAGGGTACACCAAGAACTGTCGGGTATTGCCCTCCTGACCGAAGAACACACTTTGTTTGCCGATGAGGAAGTCGCTCACCAACATGTTCTTGTCGATGTCCTCTTTTGTGAAATAAGATTTTTCCATTATACTATTTTTTTATACAATTATACAATAACTATAGTCAAGTATATGATTTCAAACGCTCATGGTTGAAGATGTCAACCAGGCTCTTCCTTTGGTCTGCCGAGTTTGACGCGATCCAGGTCACTCTTGCGGTACTTCACCCTTGCACCGACCCTGACTGGAAGTAGGTAGCCGCAATCCGGCTTTGCCCACTTCCAGAGGGTGGTCTCGCATACCCCGAGGTATGCTGATGCCTCCTTCCGAGAGAAAAACGTCTCGTCATCGTCTTGCTGCTGTCTTGTTTGCTCGGCCTTTGCTTCCAGTTCCAAACGGAAATGGCTGATAAGATGGTCGGCAAACGCTTTCAAGTTATCCTTGCTGACGATGATGTTGAAATCGGCATTGCTGTCGCCCATGAGGGCGATGAACTTAGTGTTATCCATGAAAACAATCTTTTTGAGTTAATATATATCTAAATCGGAGGTATTCGTGTTGGGCGTTCACTCTAGGAACCTGATGGCCTCGCTCTTGATGTCATCGTCGATGGCTCGGTATCGCCGAAACGCCTTGGAGCCATCCATGTGACCTGACATCGAGGCGATGATGTTCGGGTCTTTCACTTTCTTATATAGGTTGCCTATGAAGGTGCGACGGGCGAGATGGGTGGATGCCAACTCATGGAGCGGCTTCTGCTCCTCCTGCCCGGTCTGGGCATTATAGATGGTCACCATCCGGCTCAATCCAGCGATTTTGAAGATTTCCTTCAAATCCTTCTCATAGATGCTGAACTGGTAGAAGTGGAACAGTCTGCCATCCTTGAACTCACGATCCTTGTACTTGTCGATGATGGCTGCTGCCTTGGGTACGAGCGGCACCCTGACAGTCCGGGTGTTTGTGTGTCTCGTCTTGATGGGGATATATTCAAGATAGCCGTCATTGATGTTGTCCTTGGTAAACGACCTCTCGTCGCTGATACGGCATCCGACAAGGCATTGGAAGATGAACGTGTCGCGCTCCATCTCGTATTTCTCCTTGAACTGACCATCAGGGAAATCAAAACCAAGAAGGTGGTCACGTTCCTCAATGGTGAGGTAGTAAGGTGTCCCATACTGCGGTACCTTGATGTCGAACAACATGAACGAATGGTTTTGGGTGAACTCGTTGGCATAAGCCCATTTCAGGAATATGCGCAGGTTGATTTGCAGGTGGGACAAAGAGTTGGCACCCATGGGGCGTGGCTTGTAGTACTTCGAGTAGGGCACGGCCTTGAAGATAATCGGGTAAACATCTATCATAGAATACTCGTCTCTGAGGTAGTTGCTGAACTCGATGAAGAGGTCGTTGGTGAAGGTGTGGATGTTGAACTTGAACAGACTGTCCTTCTTCACCATCACCTTGTAGCACTTGAAGCGCAACAGCCGTTCACGTAGGGAAATGAAGTGCTGCAGCCGGGTCTTTCCGCAGACACGCTGCTCCAGGAACTTGTCATAGAGGGTGAAGAACGGGTCACCCTTCGACATGTCAACAATCTTGTTCTCCCTGGTAACTTCCATGATGCCGAAGAACGATTGGACTTGAGTTTTCAGCCATCCCTTGTAGTCGAAGATGTTGCCCTTGGCATACTCACGCTGAAGATGAACGCGCAACTCTGCGATTTTGCCGTTGATTTCGTTTCTCAAATGGTCATCTACGGCTGCTCTCAGTTTGATGCACTCTTTCTTGTCATCCCAGTAGTTGGCGTTGATGGAATACGGCAGACGGCACGAGGTGTCAACCTTGTGACCGATGGTGAAGCGCACATAGATGGTGGCCGTGGAAACCTTGTCACCACGCTTCGCCGTCACTCTTTGATAAAATTTTAACTTCATAGTTTTTTGTTTTTTGAGGGTGAATAAATCAACGTCAAATATAGATGTTTCCTGACAATTTAACAAGTCCGATTTGTTCCGCAATCCTGCAAAACAGCGGTTTGTTTTAACTTAATTATTGTACATTTCGGTAAATAATTGTAAATTGAATAAACTTTAATCAGATTGACTAATTTTGATATTTAACTGATTTTAAGGTGTTTGGTGAAATGGTATCAATTGATTTCCTTGAATTTTCTTCACGTTTATTAACAGAACTATAATAGTCTTCTTGACATCCTGCTCTCCATTGGTCATCTTGAAGTAGATGGTGAAGGCACCGATGACGGCGCAGATGGCGGCCAGGGCGTACACGA
>JAEEGJ010027280.1_pt1 | contig 11487 bp, 6 predicted proteins | sample 8958761 | NCBI WGS metagenome assembly JAEEGJ01 (sample SAMN16246546, study PRJNA631951) | gut metagenome | biome: gut microbiome; feature: rumen; material: RS-attached | host: Bos | place: Iran: Karaj | collected 2018-10
GATGGCCTCACCGTCAAGTTCGTTGTCACCGGTAACGTATGCCACGATATAGGTGCCGTTAAGCGGGTCTTCACCCGACTGAACCGTTGCCTCTTTCACACCAGGACACGTAAGGACAGCTGACTCCACCTCGCGCAGTTCCACACGGAAGCCGCGAACCTTGACCAGACCGTCGCGCCGTCCTGCAAACAGCAGATTGCCTTCAGCATCGCGGCGCACGAAGTCACCCGTTCGGAATACCCGTTCGTAACCTTCCTCATGGGCATCGTTGAAGGGGTTGTCGATGAAGACAGCAGCCGTCAGTTCGGGGTGGTTCAGGTAGCCTCGACACAACTGCGGACCGCTTATCCACAGTTCGCCTGCCTCACCGTCAGCCACGGGCTGTCCGTCTTCTCCAACGATATACAAGCGGTAAGTGCCACATGCCTTACCAATGGGAATATTTTCCTCACTGCCCTTTACGGCATAACACGAAATCATGCCGCAAGCCTCTGACGAACCGTAGATATTCACGAATGTCAGTCCTGACATCGGTGTCACGGGATTCAGTTTCTCTCCACCAACAGAGAGATAGCGCAAGGAAGGACACTGGTGCATCGTTACAAACTCACGGCCTGTCATGGTGCTCATAATGATATGAGTGATGGCATTGTCATCAATGAACTGTGCCAGCCGTACGAAGTCGAACCTGACGTCTTCGGGAATGATATAGAGTGTGCCGCCTGTCGATAACGTGCCAAAGATGTCATGCACGGTTGGCACAAACGAGAAACTGGCATACGATGCTACGCGGCAGGTACTGTCGAGGGACAGGACGCTCCTAGTTTCCTCAGCCAGACAGCTGATGTTGCACTGTTCTATCATACAACCCTTAGGATTGCCTGTTGAACCGCTGGTATAGATGAGCAGGGCAAGGGTCTCAGGCTTCGGTAATGGACAATTGATAATTGATGATGGATAATTATCCATTTTCCATTTTCCATTTTCAATTAGCATACTCGTTGCCTCCACCTGCTGCAGTTCCTCGGTATAGAGAACAGGTATCTGACCTTCTTCCGTCATGACATATCCGTTGTGGACCGTCAGCCCGCTGCTTAAGAGCACTGCCTTGTCGGCTATCAGCATTTTGGCATGGCTGTCATTTAACATGAAGTTCAGACGCTCGGCAGGGTAGGCCGAGTCCATAGGCATATAGGCGCAACCGGCTGCCAGCACACCCACAGGGGCTATTGCCATCCACTGATTGCGTGCTATCAGGATTCCCACAACGTCCTCTCTATCCAACCCGTTCTTTATGATTTGCCGGGTGATATTATTGGCATTCGCAATAAGGTCACGATAGGTGTAGCTTGCTGCATTACATACTAGAGCAACATTTTCCGGTGTCTGTAATGCCTGTTGCTGAATGATATTAATAATAGGTCTCTTGTTCATAATTTTCCCATATGACTCCATTCCAAAGATATTCTGATGATTTTTTACCATTTAGCCGTGAATAGACTGGGGGAAACAGCTAATGTGAACCAGCCCCAACGGGCTCTTTTGCTGCTACCATCCTGCTTTAGATAAGCCATCGTTTCTGTACCAAGCATCTGGGTATAGCCAGCCATGAGGGTAATGTCTTTTGAAAACTGATAACTGGCCTGAAGTTCAACACAATGACCCAGTGTCCTATTGAGTTCAGCGAGCTTGGTGGCTACAGCGAGATAGTGGTAGGCGGCCCTGCAATTCAGTTTGCCTGTGGGTTTGCCGAAGACACCCAAGAAGGCATTCTGCAGACCTGGTGTGAAGCCGTTGGTGTAGGCACTCTCATAGAAATAGTCCATGATACCGTAAAACTTGGTACGCGAACCGTAGAGTGGTGTAAAACCCTTTATCTCAGGGTGATTTACCATGACTAAAGGACCGCCATAGGCCACCGGCACATAGTCGTCGCCGCTCAAACAGTCGTAACCCAGCTCGAAACCGTAATTGTCTGCAGGTTTGACAGTGGCTTTCACACTGGCCATCCAAGCCTTGATAGGTTTGGAATAATGATTCTCGTTCACCCAATCACCCGTCTGCCTGTAGTACGAGCCTTCAAGTGTGAGGTGCTTGGGATGGAAATTGAGGTAGCAACCCCACATTTGTTGATACTCGGTACGAGGGGGATTCCTCTCATCCTCTATCATCTTATTCTCGACCTCCTTATAATTGCCTGCCTGCAGGCCAAAGTTCATAAAAAGCAGCGAGGCGCCCAATGGGAATTCTGGCACATCATAATGATACCATACGGTCTGCATGGTTTTGTAGGCTTGCGCACCACCATCGTAATAGGTACCAGTATAGACGTTATCTGAATTTTGGTTGTAAGCCAGTATGGCATGCAACCTATGGCCATAGCCTTCATAGCCTGCTCGCACAATATCATGCGACTTGGCTGCCGTAGCAAAGTCGTTAGGGCCGATGATGCGCTCATCGTCATAGGCCAGCGCCACACGTCCCGCTTGGACGAAAAGACCATTCTTGGCAGTCATCTTCACCCAAGCTTCATATAAATTGAGACTCTGATTACCACTCATACCCCATACAGCCTTGTTCTGAATGACAGCATGGGCCTGCAATCCCTGTCTTTCATAATCTACATTGATGCGGGTACGCCCAAGGAGGAACTGCGACCGGTCCTCATTGACAGTCTTATCAACAGATCTCGGCAATCCGCCACCACACATCTCGCCATGTGACATCAGATTCAGACCGATGCTTATTTTATTAATAGAGTCCTTCTGAGCCCAACTACCTGTAGATGCCGCTAATAATAGCAACACACAATACTTTTTCATAGGCAGTTTTTCCTTATTCGAAATCGAAGATGCTGATGAAGCCTGTCAGCTTAAAGACGTTCTTGATGTCGTCGTTGACATCACGCATAATCACCTTGCTACCTGCAGCCTTGGCGGCCTTCAGGATGCTGAGCAGAATACGCAGGCCACTGGAGGCGATATACTCAAGCCCCTTGCAGTCGATGATAACATCCTTACCACTGCTCTGATAGAGAGGCTTCAGCACTTCTTCTGCCTCTACTGCAGCTGCAGTATCCATTTCACCTTCCAACGTGGCAACAAACTTGCCGTCGATTTCCTCAATTTTTGTGTTCATAATAATATAAGTTTTTAGTTATTTAGTTTCGCTTGTTGATGAATCTCTTAGTTGTTTGACAAGAGTCAGCACGTTCTGATGGTTGATCCGCTCGTAGTTAATGGAGTCCATTATTTCGCGAACCATCAGGATGCCCAAGCCACCTATCTGGCGGTCTTCGGCTGATAGAGTCGTGTCGGCCCTTTCCTTCGCCGTGGGGTCGAAAGCTACGCCAGAGTCAATGATGACTGTCTTCATAGTTTTACCATCAGACAACACCCGCACTTCAATTTCGCCCTCCTGTCCAACGGGATAGGCATAGTCAATCACGTTTACTACAGCCTCCTCGACAGCCAATCGCAGCTGGCGGCCCAAAGACTTCTCAATGTTCTGCTTCTCTATGACAGACTTTATGAATTCACTAAGTTTCGACACCTCTTTGACATCATTCTTGATGACCAGCTTCTCCGACAGTATGCATTCATATTGTTGGGGCGTATAGCGAATCGCCATCATGGTAAGGTCGTCACTCTGCTCGGCATCGCCCACGAACTGGTGGACAGCCTCAATCATCGTTTCTATCAGATCGTTTGGGGAAGTAACATTTGTTCCTAAACGACTAAACGACAAATCTACTAAACAACCAGCAAGCACCTTTTTTACACGCTCCAGCCCAAACAGCTTATGCTGGCTGTTTTTCGCTTCTGTCAATCCGTCCGTATAAAGGAATATAGTACTGTTAGGTTCAATATGCGTCTCCTCCACGGAATACGTAAAGTCATCGAACACACCGACAGGCAGATGGGGATGGCAATTCTCTATTCTCCATTCTCCATTCTCCATAATAAATGGCGCATCGTGTCCGGCATCGCAATAGCGCAGACGTCCTGTCGGCAGATCGAGCACACCGATGAACAGCGTTACGAACATGTTGGTTTTGTTGTTCTGACAGCAACCCACGTTGATGTTCTGCATGATGCGGGCAGGGTTGTTCTCATGTGCCGAGAAATCGCGGAATTTCGTATGCACCACAGCCATCATCATCGCCTAAGCCACTCCCTTGCCGCTGACATCACCGATACAGAAGAATAGTTTTTCGTCACGGATGAAGTAGTCGTAGAGGTCACCGCCCACTTCACGGGCAGGTACCAGCGAACCATATATTTCTACATCCCCCACCAATTGTCCATTTTCCATTATCAATTGTCCATTTTCCTGGGGCAGCATGCTCTGCTGTATCTTATTGGCTACCAGCAGCTCACTGTCAATGCGTTTTTTCTCCATCTCCGCCTTCTGAAGACGCCTGTCATTTCGTGCAAAACGATTGATGATGAGCACTAACACGCCAAAGGCTGCCATCATCAGTAACAAGATGGTCACACGCAGCTTCTTCAGGTCACCAAACACCTCGTTGTCGTAGCAAGCCATAGCCAGCAGCCATTTCTTGTTGCCAATGATGTTCGAGAGAAACAGCTGTCCCTTCTCGCCAGTATCAGGATCACGGAACTCCATCACCCAGATTCTCCCTTTCTCGCTTTCACGTTTCTCTACCGTACTGTCGTTGATAAGGTTAATCACATAGTCCAGCGTAGCCTTACTCACCAGACTATCACGGGGACCAGCCACCAGCTTTCCCTCCTCATTCAGCAGCAGATTAAACGATGAGGGAAACATTCCCCTGCTGTTCAGCGTGTCGCCCAGCCATTTCGTGTCGATGTCCATATACAGTACGGCCACGGTCTTCTCGTTGTCGTCGTGTATCGGCAAGCAGTAGCTGATGAGATCCTTTTGCGTCGCTATCGTGTCGTGGTAGGGATGACTCCAATAGGCAGAATTCGTCTCCATCACCCACTGGTATATCGACGACTCCGTATAGTCGTGGCCGTCATTCGTTATTTCCACCGTTTCTATACTGTCGCCTTTCCAGTAGGAGTAGGGTTCAAAAAGCCGACCTTTCTGTGGGTAGTAATAGGGTATGAATGCCAAGCCGCCGCCCGCCAGCCGACGGCTGCATCTCACCAACCATTGTGTGGCACTGAACATCGAGTCCGGTGACGCCATGTCGCGTCTTATTTCGCGTATATGACTCTGCAGGGCGCTCTCCACCGTATATCGTGAACTGCTCGATATCATCGCCTTCAGTTTCAGTTCCGTTCCAGCCTGTTTCTCCAACTCCTCTTCAAGGAGGTTGCGCGAGTAGTAATACTGCACGCCGGAAATCATCTCCAGCAACACGGCTGCGACAATGATCAGAAAGAGATTTGACTTCACGTGGTGCGACGCCAACATTTTCTTAATGCGTTCATTCATATTGCGAATCAGTTCATGTTGCAAAGATAATAAATACGTTTTTAAGTTGAATATTCTGCTGCAAATATACGGATATTTTCAATATCCACCAAAGGAATTAGGGGGAAAATAAAGGAAATTCTTGGGGATGGCTCCGTTCAGGCACTTCGAAAGGTCGGTTCAAAGCAGATGAAAGCTCGGAGCAGTCTCAATGATTGCTCCGAGCGGGGTTCATGATAGCTTACGGCAAAGTCATTAAAGGGCGCCCGCCGGACAAACGTCGGGCGGGCGGCGGATGAATGTCTGGCGGGCGCCCGACAAGTGTGGGGCGCCCACCAGACGGACGGTACTCAAATGTTTCAAATGACTACCATATCAAGTGCAAAGGTACTAAAAAAATCGTTATAATCCAAATTTTTCAGCCTTTTTCAACATATATTTTCTTTACTTGAAGAGGTCCTTAATTCCGTCCATGTCGAAGGCAAGGGAGAAGCGGAGGGTCTGGTCAAGCGGATTGCTCTTGGCAGTGGAGATGACGTAGCCCACATCAAGTGAAAAGACGTTCATGCGGAAGCCGCCGCCCACGGTGAAGTACTTACGGTTACCCTTGTTCTCCGACTCGTGGTGATAACCGGCACGCAGCGAGAACTGGTCGTGGTAGATGTACTCGGCACCCACGCTCCACTGAATCTCCTGCATCTCCTCCTTGAAGCCGCCAGGGGCATCGCTGAAGCTCTTGAAGATACCGGCAATGGAACCCACGTCGCTGTATTCCTCGATGACGCGCTGCTGATAGGTGGCGTTGTCCTCACCGTCGAGCTGCTTGGGCACGGTGGGCACGAGCAGCTTGTTGGCATCGGCAGCAATGGAGAAGCGGTTGTACTCATCGACGGGTACCATGAGCGAAGCTCCCAGACGCATGTTGGCGGGCAGGAACTGCGAACGGTCGTCGCCGAAGTAGCTGATCTTACTACCGATGTTGCTGAAGTTCAGACCGAGTCCCAACTGGCACTCGCGCTGTCCCATGACAAAGAAGGTGTTGTAGTAGAATGCCAGGTCGGCAGCAAAGGCCGATGCGGGCGAAGCATCCTCGGTATAGTCATAGCGCAGGTCACTGTAGATCCAGCGGATGCCGGCAGCCATTGAGAACTTCTCGCTGAGCATGAGCGAGTAGGCAGCGTCAACCGACATTTCGTAGGGCTTGACGGTCATGGCATTCTCGTCGAGCGAGGTCATCACCTCACCCAGGGAGAAGTAACGTACAGAGCCGCTGATGGCCGAGTAGTCGCCAATGCGGTAATAGCCGGCAACGTAGGCCAGGTCAATGTCGCTGACCAGCTGGCGGAGCCAGGGGGTGTAGTTGAGCGAGATGCCTGCACGGCTAATGCAGAACGGATACTTGGCGGGGTTCCAGTACTGGGAGTTGACGTCGGGGTCGGTGGCCACACCCACGTCGCCCAGACCGGCGGCACGGGCGTCAGGCGCGATGGTCTGCGAGATGACGGCATGCTCCACGGCATTGAACTCGTTGATCTTATCCTGCGCAGCTGCGCTGCTAAATGATAAATGATAAATGATAAATGATAAACCTATCACCATTAACCACTGACCATTAGCCATTGACCACTTATTGTTTATCATACCTTGTTGCTTCATATTCTTCGTTTTCGTTATCGTTTTCGTTATCGTTATCGTTATTTACTGCTGATGACAATCAGTTTCTTGGCCTTGGAGGCGTAGTTGGAGCCGTCGCTGCTGATGCGGACGCGATAGAGATAGACGCCCGTAGAGATGCGGCTGCCGCTGCCCGAGGTGAGGTCCCAGTCAATAAGATAGGTATTGTCGGTGGGAACACCAGTCTCGGAATGCTGCCACAGGTGGCGGCCTGACAGGTCGAAGATGTCGAGGATGACATCCATCTGGCTGCCTGTACGGTCGTGAATGATGCGGAACGACGTGTTGCTGTCGGCCGGGTTACGGGTACACTCCACATCGAAGAAGACGGGCTCGAGCGACTCGACGACGACGAAGCTCAGCTCGGTCGTGGTGGAGTTGTTCTGGGTGTCCCAAACACGGAACTGCAGCTTGTGGCGGCCTGCATTCAACGTGGGAATGCTGAAGCCCACGGTACCGTCGGTATAGCTGCCGAAGTCGTAGCTGAAGTAGTCGTTGAGCACATAGGTCAGCACGGTCTGTCCGTCGATGACCAGCTGTATGTCGTGGCCGATACCGGTACCGGTGGCATTGATTCCGTTATCGTCGCTGATACGTGCAAAGAAGTAAGGCGTCAGGTTGACCTTGTCGCCATTGGTGAAGTCCTCGGAGTTGAGGTAGCAAAAGACGTCAGGCCCGATGGTGTCGCGCTCCACGGTAGAAGTGCCGCCCAGAAGGAAATGGTCGCAGAGTCCGTTGGCAATGTCCGTGCGGCTGTTGTCGATGGCATAGAGGTTGATGAGTCCGGTGCCGTCGCTGTAGCTGATGTCCTGCGGCACGGTAAAGCGGATGGCGAACTGTCCGTTCTGCACGCTGTCAGAGCCGTGGAAGAGCACCTTCGTACGGTCCTTATAGACAAAGGGCGAATCGCTGTCGCGGTCGTTCTGGCGGCAGGTGATGGTTTCCTCGGCGTCGCGCACGGTGGCCGACACGGTGCCGTTATAGGCTGTCTGGCGCTGGCCGTGCTTCTCAATGTGGCCGCGTATGGTGATGGTATTGCCTGGCCGCAGGGTCAGCGGGTCACCCTCGGTGACACTGGCACCGTTGATGTCATCGACAACGGCACGCAGGGTGGGATAGGCCAAGTGAAGGGCAGGGTCGCCCAGCAGGGTATATTGCAGCTTGTTGGTGGTGTGGTCCTGACGGGTGGTGATGAGTGAGTTCTTGGCCAAGCGGACAGCCTCGCCCACGGTAATGCCGCCCAGCACCTCGCGCATGAAGGCCAGGTTCATCAGGCGGTTATAGGACGAATAGACGGTTCGCGTGGTGCCGAAGAAGGCAATGGCGCCTCCGCGCTTGTTCAAGACGGCCGTCTCGCCGATGTTCTCCTCCTGTCCGTCGAAGGGCATGATGTCGCACGATGCGGTCACCCACAGCGGCAGGTGCGTGGAAACGGCATCGGCAAAGTCGGCCAGCTGCAGCACGTATTCGTGGGAGATGCTGTAGGCGGCACCGTGTCCGCAATAGTTCATGACGAGTGCGCCGTTGAGCATCTGCTGCTTGATGAGGCGCGTCACGTCAGGATAGCTGTGGCCTGTGGAGGAGTTCACCCTTTCGTAGGCATCCCACATGATGCGCTTCACGGTATATTCGGGGTGCATGCGCTCCACCAGACGGGCTACGGTGTCGGCATCCTGCATGTGCAGGTTGTTGTTGCCGTCGTCACCCATCATGCAGATTTCGTTCTGCCAGGAGCCGGCATAGGTATTTTCAGAATAGGAGATGACCTTGTCAACCAGTATCTTAGCCTCAGCCTCAGTACGTACGGGGAAGCGGCCTACGGCCACGTCGGCACGGTCGCTGCTCAGCAGGTTGCCGCCCTCGCCGTCGTCGAGCATGCAGAAATAGTCGTCGGTGACGTAACACTCGGTGGCACTGAAGGAGTTCTCACTCTCGTAGCAGAGCAGGAAGTCCTCGGGCTTGCAGTTTTTCCAGTCAACGGACAGCATGCGGTTGTCCCATGCTCCGTCGCCAAACAGCAACAGGTAGCGTGGCATGTCGGCATCGGTGGCGGCACGCTCATAGAGCATGCGCAGGTAGCGGCGGTAGGCGTTGGCATCAGGCGTACCGCTGGAGAACTCGTTGTAGAGGTCGTCAGCCGCGACGATGCGTACCCTCAGGCTGTCCTTCTGCTCGTGATAGGCCTTCAGACGTTCGGCCTGCGTCAGGAGCTTTCTGGAAGCGGGAATGACGATGACCATGTCAGTGGCATCGTCACCATGAAGGTTCTGATTGGGAACGTCACCCAGCAGCTCAGGCGTGCCGATGGTCAGCTGTGAGAGCTGCGGTGTGGCAGGGGTGCCGTCAGCATGGACGGCAATATAGTCCAGACGCATGATGCCGCCATAGGTCTGCTGAATACGGATGGTGTTGGTCGAAGCGAGGTTCGTCACGGTAAAGCGTTGCGTCGTCTCGTGGGCATGACTGTAGTTGCTGCAGCTGTTGATGCTGACGGTGCCTACCTCAGTGCCGTTGACGCTGACCGTTGCCGAGGAGTTCTTGCTGGCATCATAGGCGGTCAGGGCAACCGTCACCGTGCCGTTGCCTGATGCTCCAGGCAGGTTGACGGTGTAGTCGTAGGACTGTCCGACGACATACTGACGGGCATCGAAGAGGTTGCGGCCGCCATGGAACCAGGCATAGTCATCGACCTCGTAGAGGGCGTTGCTCACTTCTCCTGAGCTGACGTGCTGGCTGAGCAGTTCCTGTTCAGAGAGCGTCAGGGGCTCGCCGTCGGCCTCGGTCAGGAAGTAATAGCCGTACTGGGAATAGGGATTGCGGATGCGCTCGGAGCCGCTCCACGACACGGGACCCTGTGCCCAGAACAGGCGACGTCCGCCATTGCTGCAGGTAGGCACTTCCTGCAGGTCATCGGTCTGGGCAAGGTAATCCACCAGAAGCTTCTCAGGCTGCATGGCACCACCATAGCCATAGACACGCACCTTGGCGATATTGGTGAATCCGGCGCGGCGCAGCAGGTCGTCCGTCAACTGGTAAATGCCAGAAGAAGGAATGCGAATCTTCACCCACTTGCCAGTAGAAAGAAGGGAAGCCTCAGCATAAGACACATCCGACCTTCCAGTGGGGGAGGCTTTTGGCGCATGGCCACCCTGCCCCGATGGGGGGAGGATGGAGGGGGCTCCTAACTGGAAGCTGACCAGCTTCTGGTAGCGTCCGTCGCGGAAAACGATGGGCACAAACGACACTTCCAGCTGTGCCTTCTTGCGGGATACGGCAACCTGCTGGGTGATGACGGGCATGGCAGGCGGAAGAACTCCTCCGCTGATCTGCTCATAGCGCTTGATGTCGGAAGCTGACATCGGTATAAATTCAGGATAGAGGATGCTCACCGAGTAGGTACGGTTGGCATCGTAAGCGTCTAAGGGGAAGGAATGTGTGAATTCAGGCAACATGGAGTCAATCCTGACCTGCGGTGCGGTCAGGTTGAAATACTCCTGCGATGCAGCATTCAGACTTGCCAGCAGGAGCACCAGGCTCCAAATATACTTTATCTGTTTCACTTACAATTAAACTCCAATACCTTCTTGTCTTCGAGCCATCCTTCCAGATGATCGTCGATATGTACCGGCCCCACCCCAACAGGAGTTCCTGTGAAGAGCAGGTCACCGGTCTTCAGGGTAAAGAACTGCGAGATGTAGCTCACCAGCTCGTCAACCCTGTAGAGCATGTCGCCTGTGAAGCCTTCCTGCACGGTGGTTCCGTTGATATCCAGATGGAAATGCAACGACTGCAGTCCGCCCTCCTTCATGAGGGGCTGCGGAATGGGTTGCCATTCACCGATAGCCGCCGAGCCGTCGAATCCCTTGCAGATTTCCCACGGCAGGCCGTTATCACGTGCCTCACGCTGCCAGTCGCGTGCCGTAAAGTCAATGCCAACGGTCATCGCGTCGTAGTAACGATAGGCAAAACGCTCGGGGATGCTCTTTCCCAACCGACAGATGCGCACCACCAGTTCCGTCTCGTAATCTACCCGACTGGACCAGTCGGGAATGAAAAACGGCTTGCGGTCCTTCAGCAGCGCCGAGTCGGCCTTGGTGAATATCACAGGCTTCTCCGGTTTATATAACGTACCATCGAGCTCTTTATTGTGTTGGGCATAGTTCATACCCACTGCAAATATCTTCATAACGGCATTTTTAACTAAAAAACAGGCACCGTCCGCAATTGAGGGACGATGCCTGAGTGAGTATAAACCATAATAATCATTACTCAGCTACAAGCGTGAAGCGCTTGAAAGCTACAATCTGCAGTTCCTTGTCCTGCTGGGCGAGCCACTGGGCTACAGTAGACTTGTCGCCGTCACCGAACTGGAACTCCTGGTCAACGAGGCAGCTTTCCTTCAGGAAC
>JAEEGJ010027282.1_pt1 | contig 11486 bp, 12 predicted proteins | sample 8958761 | NCBI WGS metagenome assembly JAEEGJ01 (sample SAMN16246546, study PRJNA631951) | gut metagenome | biome: gut microbiome; feature: rumen; material: RS-attached | host: Bos | place: Iran: Karaj | collected 2018-10
AGGAGAAAGGACTATCTTGTGAGATGATGTAGTAACTAATTGAAAATTTCGTCCGTCTAGAGTGCTCCTCAATCGGGACGTGGCGAAGGAAAACAGCAAAAAACAAAATCTCTTCGCCACTGCGGCTGAATTTTGGCGAAGAGAAATAACGTTATTAGAAATCCCTTCGCCGTAAAAGACCTTAAAAAAACACTGTGGTTTACATAAGCCGGCAAAATCGCCAAAAAATGAGAATAAGTGGCGAAGGAAAAAGAAGAAAGCGAGAATATCTTCGCCAAAGTCCCCGGAAAGTGAAAAAAGAATCTTAAAGAGCAAGGAATTATTGTCTGAAACGCGATATAATGGCTTTGTGAAGTGCTGTAATGAAGAACGGAGAGAATACAAAATAGAAACAGGATTACATACTTGGATAGGGTACGAACGCAAATTTTATGGACTATGATTATAAACGCATAAAAAATTGATAGCCAAGGGATTCTTTTTGCTGACGGAAAGATGATTCTCTTTGAAGAATACAGGAAGAATTGGGCGGAGGTTTTATACGATGAAAGTATATAAACTGTTTATGGATGTAAATAATTATCAAAGCCTTGTTCCCCAAGGTAATATTCCGGCGGATTTCTTTTCTATGTTTGATGGAAGAAAACTCTTTCAGCAATGGAATAAAGTTGAAATGGAATTGGGAGATGCTTCGGGGAAAGAAGGAGATGTTTATGGATTTAAAATTCCTATACTGAGCGAACGAGCACGAAAAGTTTTAGAACCACTTATACAGGGAGACGCAGAAATGCTCCCATTTGAATATGAGGGTCAATCTCTTTATGGGCTAAATACTATAACTGTGATAGATGCACTCGATAGAGAAAGAGCCTTGTATAAAACTTTTTCCGACAAAAAGAGAATAATGTTGATTGAAAAATATGCCTTCAATGAGAGTATGATATCAAAAAATAACATCTTTAAAATTGCAGATGAGAAAAGCAGATATGCATTCGTTTCAGAAGCATTTGCCAAGGCGGTAAAAGATAACGAATTGAAGGGATTTGATTTAAAACTTGTATACGAATCTGAAGAATCTGATAGGCTTACGAGTGTACATAATGAAGAGAAAACTCCTAATGAAGATCAAAGAGAAACGTATCATGTAAAGTCATATACAGATAGAGAAGCTAAACTGTTTGAAAGGTTTATTACGAAGAAAATCGGAAAAGCGGAAGAGGTTTTTCATGAAATTGTTTCTCAGGATATTCACATTGATATACTTGTTATACAGCCAAGTAAGAAAGAACCGTATTATAAGCTTGTAACCATGGGGGCAGGGGCTTTAAAGCAGAATCTGCCTAAAGACTATAACGGTGATTTTTCAGGTTATGCAGAGTACAGCATATGCCTCCCTGCTGATTGGAATGTGCACTCTGATAAGCATGAAGATTATTGGCCCATTCAGATGTTGAAAAAAATGGCAAGGATTCCTGTGGAAGAAAAATCATGGCTTTCAAAAGGGCATACTGTTTCGTGGGATAAAAATGGAACTCCTTTTGATGAGTCTACAGAACTAAACAGTTTATATGTGTTAAACAAATCAGATGGTAGAGGTAAACCTTTATCCGTAAAGTTATCATCAGACAAGACAATTACTATTTTTCAGTTGTATCCCATTTATCAGGAAGAATTGGATTATATAAATAATGAAGGATGGGCAAATTATGTAAACAGGCTTCCTGATGAGGAACTTCAACAGTATCACATTATTCGCCCTAAAAGAAAGAACTATTGCTAATAAAATGAAATAACAAGGAACCTAATTATGACAAACTACCTATCCGAATTTGGAAGCATCCTGATGAGCGATGTTCGAGACAGAACAATAAGACTATTTGATAAAAAGCTTCAGGGAGCAATGAAAGATGAAGAATCAAAAAAACTGTATGAAAGAACGCTTAATTTGAGCGATGAGCAAAAGAAACTGCTTGAGGACATAATTCCCAAAGTGGTTGATTTGTCCATTCATAATATGCTCTGCATGTTTGAAGACCATAACGAATTTGAAATTGTCAAAGACGGAGAGAACATTGTTGAAATGAGCGATGGCCTGGCCGGAGAACTGTATACTTCGGATGGATGGATCAGTCAATATTCGGAGCAGAGATAATATAACAAAATGTTATAAAAACAAAACCAACTCATTAAGGAGGCCCCTATGCCCCGCACAGACCAAGAAACCTCGAAATTCATCTCCCTCATCCTTCGTCACAAGCCCGAGACCATCGGGATTGCGCTTGATGAGCACGGATGGGCGAATGTGGAGGAACTGATAGAAGGAGTCAGTAAGACTCATAAACTTGATATGGAGACGCTTGAGCGAATCGTCGCGGAGGATGCGAAGCAGCGGTATTCGTTTAATGAAGACAAGACGCTCATCAGGGCCAACCAGGGGCATTCCATTCCGGTGGACGTGGAACTTGAGGAAGTGGTTCCGCCGGAGACGCTGTACCACGGAACCGGTGAGAAGTATGTCGCTTCCATAGACGCGCAGGGGCTCATCCCGAAGTCGAGGCTCTACGTGCACCTTTCCGGGGACAAAGAAACCGCCACGAAGGTCGGCGCCCGCCACGGCAAGCCCGTAATCTACATAGTCAGGAGCGGCGACTTGTACCGCAACGGCTTCAAGTTCTACCGCTCCGTCAATGGCGTATGGCTTACGAAGGAAGTGCCGCCGGAGTATTTGGAAAAAGGAATATAGAAAACATATTCAATCAGTCATAAGTGGCCCCCCTATTTACCAGTCATAAGTGGCTCGTAGAATTTCGTGCCGAAAACGCAACTGAAATGCTATATTCCTCCGAAAAATGCAATTGAGATTTGACTATTCCTCCTAAAAATGTTAATATTTTCTCGTAAGAGGTTACCCGGAAGTCATGGGGAGGAGACTATGGAGAGATTAGCATTAGAACAATTTAAAGAATGGAAGGTCAAAAAAGGCCGTAAACCATTATTGGTTTCGGGCGTACGTCAGTGCGGAAAGACATACCTGATAAAACAGTTTGGTGAGACCGAATTCGATGATTTGGCATATTTGAACTTTGATGGTGATACGGGGCTTCAGTCTGTTTTTGAATATGATTTTGACACCGCCAGAATAATAGATGAATTGGAAAGTGTCGTATTGGGTCGAAAGATTGTGTCGGGCTCTACGCTACTGGTATTTGACGAGATACAAGCCTGTCCCAGAGCAATACAGTCACTTAAGTATTTTTGTGAGAATATGCCTGAACTGCACATAATAGCAGCCGGTTCGCTGTTGGGTGTTACTTTACGGGAAGAGGGGATTTCTTTTCCTGTCGGAAAAGTAGATAGAATAAATATGTATCCCATGAATTTCGAGGAATTCGTGATTGCTGACGGCGGTAAGAAGTATATAGATGGGTTAAGAAAGCTGGCACTGACTCGTGAGTTGCCGGACCTTTATACTGTTCCGCTTGAGAAATATCTTAGGAACTATTACATAGTCGGGGGTATGCCCGAAGCAGTTCATAAATGGGTAGAGACTCATGATTACAAAGAGGTTGAAGCAATTCAGGATACGATTTTAAAGGATTACGCAGATGATTTCGGTAAGCATCCCAAGCCGGAGGAAACGGTTAAAATCAAGCTGATATGGGATGCGATTCCTTCTCAAATAGCAAGGGATAACAATAAGTTTATTTTTTCGCATGTTAAGCAGGGGGCTCGTGCAAAAGATCTTGAAGATGCGCTTGGATGGCTGGTTAATGCAGGATTGGCACTTAAACTCAATCTTGTACCCACACCGGAAATTCCATTGTCCGGTATGGAAGATATAACTTATTTCAAAGTATACATGTCCGACGTGGGACTGCTTCGCAGAAAATCCAACTTGAATTATAGGACTATACTTGACGGTGATAAAGGATTTGTCCATTTTAAGGGAGCGCTGACGGAGAATTACGTATACACAGAGTTAAAAAGCATGGGAATAGATTGCTATTACTGGAAATCCCAATCAGACGCGGAAGTTGATTTTATTACCGACCATGAAGGCGTGCTTGTACCGATAGAAGTTAAGGCTGCCGACAATACGAAGGCAAAAAGTTTACATCAGTTCTGCAATAGATACAGTCCCAAGATGGCGATTAAAACATCGCTAAAGAATGTGGGTGACAACATGGATGGAAATACCCATATTTGGTCGCTACCCTTATATGCTCTTTTCAGGTATAAAGAGTACTTATTTGGAGAGATGGGATGGTAAAGGCGCAAAATTTGGAGAAAGAATAAAATATAACAAAATGTTATAAAACCACCAAGAACCATTAAAATGATGGCAAAAACCACTTGATTTACCATCAGATTAATGGTTTTTTATGTTCGCCCCCGTAAAATGAACATATAACAAACCACCCGCTAATTCACACCGATTTCACATTTTAACCATTTGCCAGACACAATTTGCCGTTAGTATAAGCGCATACACCAAAGAGCACGAAACTTTGAAAGGAGTGCAAATACATGATTATAAAGAGCAAAAAAATAATGGCAATAGTAATCGCGGCAACAATTATGAGCATGACACTTGGTGCATGCGGAAGCACCGCAACGGAAACAATTACCTCGACAGAGACCGCTTCGGTTGAAGTGACTCAGAGTGAAGAAACTAATAGTTCAGAAAAACCCGATGGTGAGCCTCCGGCAGGAGAAAAGCCTGACGGAGAGCCCCCGGAAGGAGGTCCCGGAGGTCCCGGTGGAGCTCCCGGCGGAGCACCGGGCAGTAGCAGCGCCGACATAGATTATACAGCAGCCAAAGAAGTAACATCGGCCGAAACAATAAGCGCAGAGACAATCTCAAGCACATCATCAGACGAGAATGCACTTTTGGTATCAACATCGGAAAATGTAACCATCTCTGATGTCACCGTTAGTAAGAGTGGCGATTCGGACGGAGGAGATAACTGTAACTTCTACGGACTTAACGCAACCATTCTTGTTAAAGACGGTTCCACTACCACTATTACAGGTGCGAACATCACTTCCGATGCGGAAGGCGCCAACGGAGTCTTCTCATACGGCGGTAACGGCGGACAGAACGGTGCCGAAGGTGACGGAACCACCGTTATCATAAAGGATTCAACAATTGTTACAACCGGCAACGGCTCCGGCGGTATTATGACCACGGGCGGCGGTACGACTAATGCATATAACCTTGACATCACCACAAGCGGCAGATCTTCGGCTGCTATCAGAACAGACAGAGGCGGCGGAACAGTATATGTTGACGGCGGCACTTACGTGACCAACGGCCTTGGTTCACCCGCAATATACTCAACAGCTGATATTACGGTGGAGAACGCTACACTTACATCCAACCTTTCGGAAGGTGTATGTATCGAAGGAAAGAACTCTATCACCCTCAAAAACTGCGACATGACCGCCAATAACACTGACTGCAACGGTAATGCTACATTTAACGACACTATCATGATTTACCAGTCCATGAGCGGCGATGCTGACAGCGGAACATCTTCTTTTGACATGACAGGCGGTTCCCTTACAAGCCTTAACGGTCACATGTTCCACGTGACCAACACCAATGCGGTTATCACCCTCGAAGGCGTCAAACTTGTTAATAAAGACAGCGACGGAATCCTTCTTTCTGTGTGCGATGACGGCTGGAGCGGCGCTGACAATAAGGCAACCCTTAACCTCGTAGGCCAGATAGCGGAAGGCACCATCCTCGTGGGAGATAACTCTTACCTGACTCTTAACATAGTCGGAAGCTCCACATTTACCGGCTGCTTCTCAGGCGAGATTACCAATGCCAAAGGAGCAACCGTATCAAGCTCCATCGGTTCCGTGACGGTTACGCTTGAAAGCGGCAGCACCTGGAACCTTACAGGAGATTGCTACATTGATGAGTTTAACGGCGATGCAAGCGGTATCGTTTCAAACGGATATACCGTATACGTAAACGGCAATGCCCTTGCAGGAACAAAATAAAAAACAACTGACAGACAGTAATGCGAACGGGAGTCCGGCAATGCGCCGGGCTCCTGTTATATTTTGCGGAGGAAAAGAATGAAAAAAGAACTGTTTTTTATCGACGAAGAACCCCTTACCCCTGAAGAACTGGAGGTAGAAGCTAATGAGTACGAGACCGAAGAAAAAAAACGAATACCGTGAGGAACTGGAAAAACGTTTCCTCGATATACAGAATTATAAAGCAATGGGAATGTGTTAACGGATAGGAAGACAGCATGAGACCACTCTTTGTTTTGGCCTGATATTGTTTCCAAACGATAACAATATATTGCCTGTTAAATAGTACTGCGAAATGAATCAACAAATATGCGAGTGATTCGTACATATATTCGCTGATTGACAAAAAGACGTATATTTGATAGCATTATGATGTGATATAATAAAGCAAATGCACAATTGTATGATGACATGTTGCTCTCATACTTTTGAGATAGTGGATGTTTATTTGCTGAACGAAATACTGATTATGGAGGGAAAATATGAACAGAATAATTAGAGTAATATGTGCTGCTTTTTTAACCATTTCAATTATGTTGCAATCAAGAATTGCTGTTTGTGCTTCGGAACGTGCAGTTACTCCGAGAAAAGATAAAATTGTAAGCGAATTGATGGCAGATGGGGTGTCAAGAAGAGATGCTGAATATTATGCAAATCTTGACGAAATGATAAGGAGAATGGAAGCTTCAGGGGAAATTATTGATGTTGACAACGTTAAGGCGCTTGATCGTGAAACTATGTTTATAAATCAATCTGAATTTAGAAGGCAGGTTTTAAATGGAAATAAGGCTGCATTAAAGACTGCGCTTCAAAGCGCGGAATCTCTTGCAACGGGTTATGCAGATATAAAAGAGTTTATGAAAAAGCATGATAATCAAAGTAAGTATGTGATTGTTTACCCTGATGGATCCCAAATAGCGTATGATTCTAATACTAAAGCTATCAAGTCATCAGATGTTTTGTATGCAAGCGGGCATAATTATGAAAAATTCGGCGGAGGCACGATATCTGAATATACTTCATATACGGGTTATGCCGAGTATACACTTTCTTCGGCTGCTAATTATTCTAAAAACAGAGTTGAAGTTAAGTATAATTATTCGTCTTCCGGAGCGAAAGTAACATATGTAGAAGGTGTTCAGTCATCATATGGAATTGTTACTATCGCTAATTCAAATGGAGGAGAGATAAGTAGAACACAATCCTCATATAATAATCCGGCAGAAGCCAATAACCAAGTCATTTACCAGATAACAGGTTCGATAGGAGCTGGTTTTACTTTTGGAAGTGGCCTTGGATTATCTGTTTCAATTACCGGTGGCACTAGCTGGACGCAGACGGTTTACTTTAGAATATATAGTAATGGCGCATGGGAAGCAGTAGCTGACACTTTTACTTAAATTGTATAGCGTTAGAAGATGTTTACAGTAAATAAATTCCAACGGATTTCTTGTAAGCACGTAGAACTGGCTATTGCACTTTTGATTGTCTTATTTTCGGTAACCATATTTTGCGGTTGCAAAACAAAAAGCAGGACAGTATATATAATTGATGATTTTTACTCTGATGAGGAAAAGTCACATGGCGAAATTGTTAAGGATATAGTCTGTTGCGGTGTCAGTCGCTCAAAATATCTTGTACAGTGTTTTAATATTGATTTGGGTGAGCGAGATAGTGTTGTGCAACTTAATGAGACTTTGAAAAAAATATTGGAAACCACTGATGCCGATTCTTTAATTAATATGAGTTTTGGACAAAAAGATTGCAATAAAGAAACCTACATGTTAATTGAAATGCTTCAAGAAAAGAGAGTGGTAATAGTGGCTGCGGCTGGCAATGATGGCGAGAACAGATGTGATTTTCCAGCAGGATATAGTTTAAATAATATTTTTGCTGTTGGGGCTGTAAAGACGAATGGACAAATAGCAGAGTACTCAAATTGCGGGGATGATGTTGATGTATATGTGTGTGTTGCTGATGATAATGAATCTTTGGGAGGAACATCTGAGGCATGTGCAAGAATGACAAATATGCTATTACTGTCTGATTGCGAGTTTTCACCTCAGGATATAGAAGGATTAATTAAAAAATGTGGAATCAGGAGAATAAAAAATAATGGCACATACATTTATATTAGGACGGAAAAAGATGAAAAGTAATGTTACTTTTCTCATGATTGGCTTATTTATTTTTTGTTTTTGTCTTTTTTCGGGATGTGGGAATAAAGACGAGGAGATTTCGTCCGAGAGCATTTGTGAGGCTATATTGAAACAAGTTGGGACTATCGATACAAAGATAGATAGAATTGTACTGAAATACTCAATTCCGGATGATATTGGTGATTTTTTTGCCTTCTTGTGTGAAAAAGAAGAAAATGTTATTTATGAAGGAATTGCTCTCTTTGACGGAAGTAAGATTGTAAAATTGAATCTTATAGATTATCAAAATGGTGATGTTGTGACGCATCATTACTACTCGGATAGTGTTATGACCGATGAAGGAGAGTATGTATTTACGGCTTTGGCAGGAACATTTAAAGCAGAGGATGTTACACATGTCCATGCTTTCTTTTCTGATGGCTCTGTGTATGAAATAAGACGCGGAGCTACAGATGCCTATTGTATTGTTATAAATGATGCAGAGTTAGAACTTGAAAAATTTGAAGGCCTCAACGCAGCAGAAGAAACAGTGTTTGTATCAGACTGAATTATTATAATTTCTAAGTAAAAAACTATAACTATTAAATAATATTTTTAACACAGATTAAATGAAATGATGACAAAAGCAACTTAATTTACTATCAAATTAATGCTTTTTTGGTAAAGGGCGTTTGCGATGCAGGCGCTCTTTCTTTGTATGGAGAAAAAAGAATGAAAAAAGAACTAATCTTTATCGAGGAAGAAACCCTTACCCCTGAAGAACTGGAGGCGATTGCAGATGAGTACGAGACCGAAGAATAAAAACGAATACCGCGAAGAACTCGCAGAAAGCTTCGCCCACATCCTTGAGGAGAAGGGCCTTAGCTGGAAAAAAGAATGGAAGGGCGCCGGTGGCGGCGCGCCGTTTAACGCTGTCACGAAGGCGAAGTATAAGGGCTTGATAATGTTGTAGTTAATAAGCACGGAGTTTTCATCATAGAGGTTAAGTCTTATAGCGGTTGGCTTAGATGTATATCGAAGCTGCTTTTATACCAAAGCATTCCAAAATGTTGATGAACAGCACAAAAATCCTTTCCAAAATGTTGATGACGATGTAAAATAGTCTTGCAGATGTAATAATTGAAACTTGGAGATGGATCATGTTAAAACGAAAAATCAGCAAACAACTTGAAGAGTGGGCATCCCATAAACAGAAAAAATGTTTGATAGTCCGGGGAGCAAGGCAGACCGGAAAGACTTTTGCTATAGAGAGATTTGCAGAAGAAAAATACGAGGAATTTGTTGAAATAAACTTTAAGCAAACCCCTTCAGCGGCTGAAGTGTTTTCCGGAGACCTTACAGTTGAGAACATGGTTATGGCACTCAGGTTCCGATTTCCGGATAAAAAGATTGTTCCGGGCAAGACATTAATATTTCTTGATGAGATTCAGGAATGTGAGGAAGCGATTACTTCACTTAAATTCTGGGCAATGGATAACGGTTTTGATGTAATAGCATCAGGATCGCTCTTAGGTATAGATTATAAGAGGGCTTCTTCATATCCGGTCGGCTATGTGGATTATATAAAGATGTATGGACTGGATTTTGAAGAATTTCTTTGGGGAATGGGATTATCTGAAGATATTATCAATTCACTTCATACGTATCTGGATGAAAGAAAAGAAATCCCCAAGCCGATTCACAATCAATTGATGGGATACTACAGACTTTATATTGCTATAGGCGGAATGCCCGAAGCCGTTCAAAAATATATGGACACTAAGGATTTTCGCGAGGTTGATTCCGTTCAGAGGAGCCTTCTTTTGGGATACCAATATGATATTGCTCATTATGCCGATGCAGAGGAAAAGGTTAAGGCTGAAAAATGTTATCTGACACTTGCCAAACAGTTGTTAGACAAAGAAAACCATAAATTTCAATATAAAGAAATTGAGCATGGTGCAAGAGGACAAAAGTATTATAGCAGCATAGAATGGTTGCTTAGAGCTGATATGGTTCATCTATGCAAACTGGTAAGTGATGTTAAGTACGATTTGGATGATTATGCCCGCGACGATTTTTTCAGAGCATATACAACCGATTTGTCATTGCTCATTTCAATGAAGGATTTTTCTTTAAAGCAGCATATAGTTGAGAATACGCTCGCAGGTAACACCAAGGGAGGCTTGTATGAATGTGCAATAGCGGATGCGTTGCACAAAAAAGGATATCCTTTGTATTTCTACAAAAATGAAACAACCAAAAAGGAACTGGATTTCATAATTCAGATAGCGGGGAATGTTGTTCCTATAGAGGTTAAGAGTGGCAATACAAAGGCGAACTCATTGGGCGCTGTTATAAAAAAGGAATCCGGCATTTCATATGCATACAAGTTTGTAGACGGAAACATAGGTGTAAGTGATGATGGAATTATTACTTTACCTTTGTATATGGCTACTTTTATATGATTTTTGCATGAAATCTATAAATCGGAGGTTGTTGGTAGTGGAGGATAATTATTCATGGAAAAAATAAATGATTCATTAATCATTAAATCAGCAGAAACCGATGAGGAGCTTTGCGGGAGAGGATATGTTCACTGTACTGCATGGAAGGAATCTTACAGAGGCATTGTATGTGACCACTATCTTGATACGATGACCGTAGAGGCTACAACAGCACGTGCGCGGAATTTCCCGGATAACACTCTTGTAGCTAAGGATAAAGATAAAGTTGTAGGATTTGCGGTATATAGTCCGTCGAGAGATGAAGATCTGCCGAATGCAGGAGAAGTTGATGCAATCTATGTCCTTTCGGAGTATTATGGCCGGAAAGTAGGATATAGATTAATGAATGAAGCAATTTCAAGGCTTAGCGAATACAATACATTTTTTGTGTGGGTATTCGAAAAGAATGAGAGGGCCATAAACTTTTATCACAAATACGGTTTTGAGTTTGACGGCAGCAAAAAGGAATGGACTCTCGGAACACCGGTTACAATAGTCAGGATGGTAATGAAAAGAACGTAATATCTTTGTATGGATGATCAGGAATAAAATGAATTAAGATCTTTAGAACTAAGAAGATTATATTTCAGTTTTATAGACATTTTACTGGGGGAAGGGTATGCCACTAGAAAAATCAATTCTGAATAAGGAAAACATTAAGCAACTATTGCTGGAAAGATATGGTCTTCATTACTTAGAAGACAATCATTTATCACAGGGAACAGCTAACTGCTTCAGAATACGCTGCAAGGAAGGAAATTTTTTCCTAAAAGAGTATCAGAGCTGGTTT
>JAEEGJ010027283.1_pt1 | contig 11486 bp, 13 predicted proteins | sample 8958761 | NCBI WGS metagenome assembly JAEEGJ01 (sample SAMN16246546, study PRJNA631951) | gut metagenome | biome: gut microbiome; feature: rumen; material: RS-attached | host: Bos | place: Iran: Karaj | collected 2018-10
CGAGTTCTGCTAATGATTTCATACTTATAAACCTCCAAGTATTAATTCTTGTTGTTCGCGATAATAATCACACAAAAACAAATATATCTCCGGTTCCTGAAGGGACATCCCATCAAGCTTTTCCTTGATCTCCCGTGTGTCGATCACCGATTCTCCGTTCACATCATGCTTAAAGATAACGATAAAATCGCATGTCTTCTCGCAGGATCCGACCAGGGCCGCCAGAGATTCTCCCACATCTCCCAAAGGAAGACAGTCGATCGACGAAGGCACAAGCGTCGCGATCACTTCCGTTCCTTCACCAAGCTTGCTCTTTATCTCCAGGCTTCCGCCCGTGAGCTCGCACAGTTCCTTAAGAAGTGGAAGTCCGAGACCGACTTTTCGCGTACTTCTTGTTGTGGCAAAAGGATCAGTCACCTTCGCAACGAATTCATCACTCATTCCGCATCCGTTATCAATGAACGAGATCACCAGGCGGTCTTCTTTCGATATCATGTCGATCTTAAGCGTCACCAGCGATGCGCCGGCTCTCGTCGAGTTCGTCAGGATATCCAGAATATGAAGTGATAATTCTCTCAAAAGTTCTCCCCTGTCACCGACTGGAAATACAGCCGGAAAAGCACTTCAGTTCTATATTTGTTATTGTCAACGTGCCTATTATATCACTTTCTCATCAGATCCCGCAATGCATTGACAAATGTCTTCGCATCCATATCCGGGTTTTTTTCAAGCGGCAGTTTCAAGGAGTATCCGGGATCCGCGATATCAGGTAACTGATGAGCATCAGAATCCTGAATATAGTGATAACCGGCAAGTTCCGGATGTTTATCCCAGAACTCCGGGAGATTGCACCGCCGGCTGACCTCAAGAAGCCTTCCCTTCCATTCTTCCGGAACAGTACCGAGAGATGCGACCATACTGTATGAGTCTTTATCAATATGTGCAGGGATGGCGGCGGCGCTGATACTGTCGAGCTTCTCATAGAGCTCGATCATTGATACATCTGAACCGGTCGAAAGAAGATAAGGAAGTTCCTCAACGATTTCATCATCATCGTTCATCACATACTGGTTACCAAAGATCTCGACCCTGTTCTTGATCTTCGGGCGGTGTTCTGTCCAATATGCTTCAAACTCCTGCGCCGTGGGAAGATCCGGGAAAAGGCAGAGAACGTGGAAGCCTTCGGCAACCTCCACTTCCATGCCGGGTATCACAAGAGGTGCTTTTCCATGCTCATTTTTCAGAAATTCGGCACACTTCATCGCCGCTTCGCAGTTTCTGGCCGAGCAGTGGTCCGTGATCGCGATGACATCCAGTCCGTTCAAAAGGGCCATAGAAACCATATTCCCCGGCGTCATATCGTTCTCGGCGCATGGGGAAACGGCAGAATGCATATGAAGATCACATACAAAAATGGCCATTTTCCGGAAAATCAGACCTCCTCTGTTTCGAAGATCCCGTTTAAGACAGCGCAGGCAGTATATGTATCCATCTCTGTCGTGCAGACACAGATCTCCTCAGCCTTTGCCTTCTCCAGGACAGCTTCCTGCAGAACGACATCTTCCGTCAGAACCACAAGCGGGCACTCATTCAGAGATGCCACCGCAATAACATTCATACTGTTAAGGATCGTAAACCAGCACTCATCGCTCTGAAGATGCGCCATAACATGGCTGAGCATATCCCCGGCATAACCCTTTTTCACTTCGGCTTCCGGGCGGAAGACCTCTGTTAGGACCTTAAGATTCATGGCTTGGATAATTTCAGATACAGTTCTCATAAGAATCATTTTTCCGGATAAACTACCGGATCACTCCTTTTTCATTCTCTTCTGGCGGATGATACAGTTATTGATACTAGCTCTTCCCTGGACGATATCCTCCGCCATAGCCGCACACGACGGTGCACCGCAGGCGCCGCAGTCCAGCTGCGGAAGTGTCGCTAAGATCTCATCGATCTGTTCATACTTCGTCATCGCCTCGCCGATATTCTCCGACAGACGCATCGCATGGTTCTCCGGAAGCGGAAGCTCCCAAACCTGCGGGATAATATCCTCTTCACGGACAATCAGCTGCGGGAACAGCTGCTTTTCCAGGTAATAATCATGGACATGTTCACGAAGCTTCGCTACGGCAGCAAACCGGTTCATGACCGTAAGAGGTCCTCCGATGCATCCGCCGAAGCAGCATGTCGCCTCGACATATGCGATCTTCTTGATATTATCGCGGTCGATCTCTTCGAGAATATCGATTACATTCTCAATACCATCGACAGACAGATAATTATCGATCTTCATACCGGTGGATTCTCCGCCGATCGCCGCGCACTGCAGGCCTTCCGGCTCAGAGATCCGGATCGCTCTCTCCTCTTCGTGAGTAAGCGTATCATGGTGCTCGATCTTATTCAGAAGTGACCGGAGCTGCGGATATACATCATGCGTACCGACACAGGTCGAGATCAGGGACTTCTTCTTCCACAGGGGATTGATGACCGAGGTAACTCTTGCCGGACATGGCGAGATGTAACAGATATAGATCAGGGACTTCTTGATCTGCAGTTTCTGGCACAGATAATCGATCGCATACTGTGCGGTCAGTTCTAAAGGAGAATCCAGGGTAACCAGATGCGAGATCAGGGCACGGTACTTCATCTGGATCAGACGTACCACTACAGGACAAGTCGTGGAGATCATCGGGAAGACCTCACTCTTCTCATCTTCCGACATATCCTCCGCTGCCGCCTGTTTCTCCACAAGCATCTGTCTGGCGGCAGATACATATCCGGAATACCCGATGGATTCATCAAATACATAGTCAAATCCCAACTGGCGGACACACTTCATAACATCGATCCTGGATGCGCTGTTTTCAAACTGCGAGAAGATCGCAGGGCTTACGATCGCCACCTTGACTTTTCCGCTGGCAGCAGTCAGACGCTCCTCAAGCGTGTCCGTCACGGCGATCTTTGCATGGTAAGGGCATATACGGATACACTGCGCGCAGTCGATACAGCGGATATCGTAGATCGTCGCCTTTCCGCCGCGCACACGGATCGCCTGCGTCGGACAGCCTTTACTGCAGGTAGTACATCCGACACACAGATCCCCTATCAATGAAACACTGTGTAATTTCTTCACGGTTATTTCTCCGTTATTCTCAGGAAGGCAATGTATGCCTTCCTGCTATTACGTAAAATTGATGACCATCGTCACGCAGGTGCCTTCGCCGACTTTTGTCTTAATATTCAGGTCATCACAGTTCTTCTTAATATTCGGAAGACCCATACCGGCACCAAATCCCATCTCTCGAGCGAGATCCGGAGCGGTGGACCAGCCGGCCACCATCGCCTGATCAATATCAGGAATACCGGGGCCATGGTCTTCGATCACGATTACGACTTTGTCCGGATGAACGGTGACCTCTGCCATCCCGCCATGACCATGGATAACGGCATTGATCTCCGCCTCATACATGGCGATAGAAGCTCGCTTGATATCCTCAGCCCTAACACCCAGTCTCGAAAGAGATTTTTTCATCGAGCTGCTGGCCTCTCCGGCATGCGTAAAATCGTTGGCTCTTATCTCATATTGGCGTACTAACGGTTCTATACGGCAGCCTCCTTTCCACGAAGACCTGCCTCGTAGAGAAGTCCGCAGCATGTAAACATAGATAACGGGGATGTCATCAGTCCGATACCCTTTTCCGCCGCCAATTCCTGCATCGTCTCATCCGGGACCTTGCCGCGCACGAAGATGATCACCTTTACATCGAGCATCTCGGCGGTACGGATCGTCTGCGGATTCACAAGACCGGTGATCATGATCTGACTGTCATCACTTGAGAAAGCCATAACATCACTCATCAGGTCCGAACCACAGGCGATCTTCAGGTCTTCCTCGAAACTGTCTGTCTTTACCAGGATCTTAGCATTAAGAAGATCTGCACAATCACAAACTCTCATAAATGACCTCCTACACCATACGGGCAGCAGAACGGAAACATCCTAGCATGCCCTCGACGTCTCTGCCTCGCAGTATTTATGAACTATTATGTTAATTATATTATTATCTATGTATTTGTGCTACAGAATTTCGTGTAAATTCTCTATAACGGATGTGCGGTCGAAAAAGAATTTAATGGTATAATAACGCTGATTTTATAAATGGAAGGGGCAACCACCATGATGAACTTTCGAATCTATCCGAATCTTCTGTACCTGCTGCCGCCTGAAACACATAATACGGCAGACCTCGAGCGCACCCTCGGCGAGCACCCTGAAATCAAGTTCGTATCCTTTGTAGGCATCGACCTTGCAGGTAATGACACCGACGAAAAGATCCCGATCAGCAACTTTATCGATAACCTGCAGGGATACTTAAGCGGATGCGTAGTACAGACCGATGGTTCCTCCGTTGAACTCCCCGGTATCGCCACATTAAATGACGGCCGCGTCGACTTTGAACCGGACTTGAATGTCATGTGGTTCATAGACTATAACTATGAACATCCTGATCCGTAGAACGGACTTCCGATCGGAACGCTCCGAATCCCTTCTTTCCTGATCCATAACGGCGATAAAGTATGTTCCCGTTCGATCTTGAAGCGCTGCGCGGACAGATTCGCATCTGAGCTGGAGCGCTACTTAAGAGAATATCCCGCACTTCCGGAAGAGCTGGGATTCACTATTGATGAACTTGACCGCGTCGAACTCACCACAGCTACAGAACTCGAGTTCTGGGTAAGTTCTCCGGAAGAAAAGATCAACACAAGAGTCCTCTCCACTTCCCAGAGCCTGAAAGAACAGTACTGGAAGAGAACGAAGGGTGTCGTACGTACCGCCCTCGAGCAGTCCGTCATGCTCCTGCAGCTTTACGGATTTGAACCAGAGATGGGTCACAAAGAAGTCGGCGGTGTAAAAGCACACCTTTCCGATGCAGGTGATTTTCACAACATCATGGAGCAGCTCGAGATCGACTGGCATTACTCCAATGCCCTCCAGGCTGCGGACTATGAGCTCCTCGCCCGTATCTTCATCAAAGAGATCTTCCGTATGCACGGTCTGGAAGTCAGCTTCTGCGCGAAGCCTCTTCCGGGTGTTGCCGGCTCCGGTGAGCACACGCATGTCAATGCTGTTGCTTTCCTGAAGGACGGACACAAGGTCAACCTCTTTAGTCCGAAGGACATGAAGAAGGACTTCCTCGGCACGATCGGCTGGGGTGCTCTTATGGGCTTCATGAAGCACTACGAACTGATCAATCCTTTCATCTCTGTAACCACAGACGCTTTCCTTCGTCTGCAGCCGGGTTACGAGGCACCGACCCATGCGGTCGCATCCCTCGGACAGGATATCAATACTCCGTCCCGTAACCGCTCTGTACTCCTCGGTCTGATCAGAAATTCCGACAGTGCCGTTCAGACGCGTTTTGAGATCCGCTCCCCTAACCCGCACACGAATACATATCTCTGCCTGTCTGCTGCATACCAGTGCATGCTCGACGGTATCGAATATGCCGTCACTTCCGGTCATTCCACTTCCGAGCTCGAAAAAGAGTTCTGCAAGGGATACGGCGAAGAAGCGGATTATCTGGAAAAAGACAGAGTTTACCGCTGTGAGGAAGATATTTTTACAAACTACACCACCGAAGAACGTGACCGTCTCTTTGGTATCCCGCCGGCGACAGTATATGATTCCCTGCGCCGTCTGCTCCATGCAGATGACATGCTTCCGATCCTCTGCGCAGGCGATGTCTTCAGTGATCAGCTGATCTCCTCGTATGCACATGCGATGCTTGACCGCTGGCAGATGGAGCTCTCCGAGCGTATCATCCCGACGAACCTGTCGCAGATCAGAAACGTCGTTCCGTTCCATGATCCGTCCAACAGCTATGATGTTGCTCTTTGGAAGGAGATCGACGATATCCGCAACCGTCTTGCGAAAGACAGCTCCGAGTATGTCTCCATCTTCAAGGAGATCCGCCTGTCCATCGATGCGAAGAACCTGAAAGAATTAAGCAAGCTCCAGCAGGAGATGAACAAACTGATGAACAAGATGACGACCCTGTACGCAGAGTACGGTGCCAATCAGATCTGATCATAAATCAAGATAAACGAAAAGGACCGGTTCATTATCGAGCCGGTCCTTTTTCATGTTATAAGTTTATCAATTACTTAGGCTGGGAGTCCTCATCGACCTTCGCGCAAGCTGCCGGAAGGTTTCCGAATACGAACTGCTCGAGCTCCTTAGAATAACCGTAAAGGATACCCGGACGAGAAGGATCAAGCATCACCTTCAGATTACCGATAGCATCCGTAGCCGGTGTCTTCTTTGTAAAAGGACCCGTACGAGATGTGCAGACGATATGCATCTCACCGGATCTGTCAATGATACGTACCTGATGCTCTTTTCCGGTCGGAATGAGATTCATGCTCTCCTTGATTACATATGCATATACCCAGATAATATCTCTTGCCGGAATGCAGTGGAAGCATCCTTCACTTAAATAGCAGACAGCTGTCGGAGTAAATACCGCCCTTTTCATCACGATCTCAGCGGACTCGAACTCCTGATTCAGCTTTGCCAGTTCTTCCGGCATAAAACTGTTCCACTCTTCGATCGATCTCGCATACGCCTTCTTATTCAGATGTCCCTGCTTGATCTTACCAATCTGCGCAACTTTTGCCGCTATCGCCGGATACTGCGCAATTGCATCATTCATGTCCATACTCTTCTCCTCCTTGAAATCAAAATGATCTTTCAACAGTTTATAATTCTATCATTAAGATAGACGGAATAACTAAACGAATCGTCACAATGAATCAGAAAATGCGGATCACGCTAAGCACATTATCGAAGCTCTGAAGTCCGATCGCCAGTTTCGCCTCATTGAGATCTCCGTCTTTTCCGAGGATCACGGCCTTCTCACCCTCTGCCTCATAGACGCAGGGCTGGCAGGAGATCTCCGGGAATGCTTCTTCGATCTGCTCATCGGAAACAGAATCCGGGAGACGAAGAAGTACGGAAACTCTATGTTCTTCGATCGGAACAAGTACAGGAGTCTCAGATTCGTACCAAGGGGCCACATGCGCATTTCTGGACTGATGCTCGATCGCATCCATCACATCACCGACAACGGCAGATGCTGTTGCGAGTTTTCCGGCACCCTGTCCGTAGAACATGACATCGCCTACCGCATTACCGGTAACCATAATGGCATTAAAGACATCGTTCGCACAGGCAAGCGGATGGCTCTTCGAAACAAGATGCGGCGCCACATAGGCAAAAGCGCCGTTCTCGCCGTTTTCAAAAATAGCGAGAAGCTTGATCGAGGCATTCATTTCCTTCGCATATTCCATATCCTTTGTGGTGATTGCCGTGATACCGACAGTAAAGAGCTTGGTCGGATCGACATACGCACCGTCAAGAGCAATCGTACTTAAGATCGCGATCTTTCTCTGTGCATCGATACCATCAACATCGGCAGACGGATTCTGCTCCGCATAGCCCATCGCCTGAGCTTCTTTGAGTGCAGTATCAAAATCAGAACCATTCTCGGCCATCTGCGTCAGGATATAGTTTGTTGTACCGTTTACGATACCGGCGATACGCTCGACCTTATTTCCTGCCAGACATCTGTGCATCGGACGGATGATCGGGATACCGCCGCCGACAGCTGCCTCGAAGATATAGTTACAGTGGTTCGCATGGGCAAGCTGCATCAGTTCGACACCATGTGTGGATACGAGTTCTTTATTAGATGTTACTACCGTCTTTCCGGAAGAAAGAGCCATCTTGGTATATTCATACGCGATCCTTGCGCCACCGATCGTCTCTACTACGACTGTGATCTCCGGATCATCGAAGACTTCTTCTTTTTTATTTGTTACCAGCGATGCAAAAGGACTATCCGGAAACTCACGGATATCGAGGATCTTCTTTACTCTCAGTTCTTCCCCGAGACGGCTGGCGATCCTTTCCTTATTCATTTCAATTACTTCAGCGACGCCGCATCCGACGACACCAAAACCTAAAATAGCAATGCTTTTCATGTATATCACTCCCTGGCCATGATTCTGCAGGATCGAACTCCCGGTATTTTTTCCACTTCATTAATAAGAGTATCGATAGAACACGTCATGCGGTCTGTCTCCATGGAAACGGAAACATCCGCAAGTCCATTGATCGGAATATTCTGATTGATCGTAAGGATATTTCCCTTGGCAAAAGCGATGCACTGGATAATTCCGGCAAGGATACCCGGGAAATTCTCGACAGCGACGATAAGTGTCACGATCTTTCCCTGGGAAGTCTCATAAAACGGCATGACTGCATCCTTGTATTTGTAGTATGCAGATCTGGAAAGGCTTACCATTTTGACCGCTTCGTTGACCGAAACAGCCTTACCGGAATTCAGAAGTCTCTTCGCTTCCATTACCTTTACAAATACTTCAGGCAAAACGTCTGCTTTCACCAGTAAATAATCGTTACTTTCAGACATATCCGTCCTCTTATCGGAGTAGATTATTTGCAAGAAAGTGTCCACGGCACGTGAACACTTGTGCATGACAGAAAGTATATCACGACTCTTTTAAAATGGCAAGCATCGAGCGAAGCGCCTTTCCGCGATGGCTGATCGCGTTCTTCTCCTCATCGGAGATCTCGGCCGTCGTCTTCCCGATCTCGGGTACAAAGAAGATCGGATCATAACCGAAACCGTTCTCACCTCTCGGAGCATCCAGGAGAACACCATCGCACTGCTCTTTAACGACGAAATGAGATCCATCCGGACGGACGACAGCGATCGCACAGACAAAGTGCGCGGTCCACTTCTCTTTCGGAACGTCTTTCAGCATCTCCCAGATCTTCTCGAACTTCTCCTGATACGTGGAGTCTTCCCCGCAGAAACGGGAGGAATAGATACCCGGAGCGCCATCGAGCGCATCGATGCAGAGACCGGAATCATCTGCCATGACATAGCCTCCGACCTGCTTCTGGATCGTGCTTGCCTTGATCAGGGCATTTCCTTCAAAAGAATCCGCATCCTCTACGATATCCGTATGGATGCCGATGCTCTCCATGCCGACGATTTCAAAAGGGAATCCGTCGAGGATCTCCTTAATCTCGTGGATCTTATCCTTATTCTTACTTGCTACCAGAAAACGTTCCATATATATTCACTCCTTATTACATTAATCTCCATGCTTTCGGATATAGATTCTTCAGTACTCCTCCGGTGACTTTCGCAAATCCGAGAGGCAGACCCTCGACAGCGACAACGACATATTCTCCCTGATCGAGCATCTCCGTTTCCTGATCTTCGAGCATGATCGTCTCACAACGCAGATACCGGAGAAGTCTTTCATCCGATCTCTTGAGCGAGAAGAACCTCGATGGGCGGATACTCTCCAACGGAAGCTCCAGCGCCAGCGCCTGCGACGGGATAAAGGTGCGTCCTTTTGCTGTCTCTTTTATTTCTCCTGGAAAATCACCCATCTTTACGACTTTCAGACCGGAAAAGAGCTTTTCCGACAGCGGGAGCATATGTACTTTATCCTTATGAAGAATAAAGTCCGTGCGGATCCGTTCCATATAGGATGAAGCCGCTTCCTCCGTAAGAAGGCCTTTCATGAAGTCTTCGAAGCATTCTCTCGCCTTGACGAAGACGAACTGGGAAGATCCCGGATTCTTCGTGGTCTTTCTCGGATCGTCCGATGAGCTTTCCTCCGAAGACCTCTTCAGAAGATGTACACAGAAATGTCCTTCTCCCTCTGTCTTATGCGGCCAGATACGCATCATACCTTCGTCATCATGCGTCACGCCGGGAAGATCCCTGTGAGGTATGATCTCATATTCGGAATGATTTGAGAGAAATGTATGGATACGATCCTCGTTTTCCGCCTCTCCGAAAGTACAGGTCGAATAAACGATACATCCTCCGGGCTTAAGCATCTCATGCGCATACTCCAGAATATTGCTCTGGATCGGTACACAGCTCGAAGGCCCGAACTTCTCCCAGCTCTTCGGTGCGAACGGGTCTCTCCGGAACATACCCTCTCCGGAACACGGAGCATCGATAATGATCCGGTCAAAGAAAGACCGGAAGGTCTTTACCATATGTGCCGGATCTTCATTCAAGATCACGACATTATCCGCACCGCACCTCTCCAGATTACGAAGAAGCGCACGGGAACGCTCGGCATTGATCTCATTAGCGATCAGGAGCCCCTCGCCCTTAAGGTCTTCCGCAATACGTGTCGCCTTACCTCCCGGGGCAGCGCACATATCGAGGATATACTCTCCGGGCTTTGTTCCGAGTACAGACGCAGGAAGCATTGCGGAAGGTTCCTGAATGTAATACGCGCCGGCGTGATAGTACGGATCTTTTCCCAGAGATACATCCGGCGTATAAAATCCCCCGTCACACCAGGCGACACGATCTCCCTGAAGATCCATGTCCTTCATATAATCGTTATAGGAATCGGAAGATATCTTCAGGCGGTTCCACCTTATACCGTGGACAGGTGCTTTTTCATAGGACGCAAAGAAATCGGCCTCCTCAGAAAGGCGGCCTTTCTCTTCAAAGTACATATGCATTCGGGATGTAAAGGCTTCCGGCAGTTTCATAGATCGAGATAATCACACACCTGATATGCGATCTTCTTCATAACATCCAGTGAGAACGGAGATTCCAGACCAGCGGACTCCACAAGGTCGATCAGCGTCTTGGTTCCGCCTGCCGCGCAGAGATGTTCATAGATCGTCATAGCTTTCTTTCTGTTCTTTCTGGAGATGCTCCAGATCTGAAGCGCACATACCTGTGCCAGGCAGTAATCGATATAGTAGAACGGAGACGTAAAGATGTGCTCCTTCTTCATCCAGGCGCCGCCCAGCTCATAGAACTCATCGCCGTCATAATCGATATCCGGCTGATACTTCTTCTCCAGTTCTCTCCATGCGGCATGTCGCTCTTCCGGCGTCATATCCGGATTACTATATACCACGTGCTGGTACTCATCGACGAGACATCCATACGGAAGAAACAGGATCGCAAGGGTCATATGCTGCTGACGGTATGCATCTGCATTCTCTCCGAAGAACATCTCCATATAGGGATAGGTCATATATTCCATCGCGGTAGAGTGGATCTCACATGCCTCCAGCGTCGGTGACAGGCACTCGATAAACTGGGAGGAGTCGATGCTTCGGAGCGCCGCATAAGCGTGTCCGGACTCATGGACCATCGTCGCCACGTCATCTGCCGTATGATTGGCATTCATCAGGATATATGGGATACCATAGTCCAGAAGGCTGGCGCAGTATCCGCCGGTCGCCTTATTCGGTCTGGAGAAAAGATCCATAAAGTCATGTTCTCCCAGTACCTGGAAGAAACTAGGCTCCTTATCGAACATCTTGGCAAACATCTGTGATCCCGTCTCGAAATACTCTTCCTTCGGGATGATCGGCGTCGGGTTGCCATGTACGAAGAGACA
>JAEEGJ010027284.1_pt1 | contig 11486 bp, 8 predicted proteins | sample 8958761 | NCBI WGS metagenome assembly JAEEGJ01 (sample SAMN16246546, study PRJNA631951) | gut metagenome | biome: gut microbiome; feature: rumen; material: RS-attached | host: Bos | place: Iran: Karaj | collected 2018-10
ATTTTTCAATTGATTTTTTTATAATTGCTTTGCAACCATATTCAATTGTTTCATTATACCAACTCTTATTATAGTCTCTTGTTTGTATAGCAGAGTTTTGTTTTTTCCTTCTTCTGTAGTAATACATTGCATTAGATAATAAACCATATTTATTATTATCCATCAAAATTTGTGCTACAAGAATCGCATCTTCTGAATACTTAATTCTTGTATCAAATTGATATTTATCAAAAACTTCTTTTTTAAAAAAAGCTGATGCTGTACTTAGTTGTATATAATCATAATTTTCCATAATATCAATAACTTGTGTTTCTGAAAATTTATAATCTAATTTATGATAATCATCCTGTGCCTCAAAAAACTTTTGTCTACAAGCAACTACATCTATTTCATTTTGATGCTCTTCAAAAAAATCGTATGCCATATCAAAAACATCATAACCCCATTTATCGTCTGCATCTAAAAAATTAATGTATTTTCCTTTTGCATATTTTAAACCGTTATTTCTAGCTGAACTTACTCCTTCATTTTTTTGTTTAACATAAATTATATTTTCAGGGTAATCTTGAGCATATTTTAGGCATATTTTTTCAGAATTGTCTGTACTTCCATCATTTATTAAAACAATTTGAATATTTTCTTCAAATCCAATAGACTGATTTATTACAGATTTTATTGCATCTTCCAAATACTCTTCTACATTGTATATTGGCATTATTACCGAAAATTTATATTGTTTATTTTCCATCTACTTTAATTCTCCTTTAAAATATCATATAATCTATCTTTTCCGTTTTTTACTTTAAAGAAAAATTTTTCCATCCTTTCTTTATATATAGGCTCAGCCTCAAAATTGTTATCAATTAATTTTATAATTTCATTTACTAATTCATCACCATTTAAGCATAATCTACCAAATGCATCTTCATGCTTTAAATCCAACTCTTTATATGTATGAAGTCCAGCTTTAAATTCTTTCATATCTGGCACAAAATATATTATAGGACGTTTAAGTCTTACAAAATCAAACTGAAAAGAGGAAAAATCTGTAATAAACGCTTTACACTTACTTAAATCTGTTCCACCTATACTTACTGTAACATTTTTAGATTTTGCATCTTCAAAACACTTCTCATATGGTTCAAAAATAGGATGTAATTTATAATCTAATACTATATTATTTTTTTCTAATATTTCAAGAAAATTTTTATCTGTAAGAAATTTCATGGTTTCAATATAGTATTTTGATTTTTGAAATTTTTCTACATCTATTTCTCTTTTTCTGTTTATTGTTTTTCCTATTAAATAATTTCTCCATGATGGTGCAAATATTATTTTGTTTTCTGGTTCTTCTACTTTTAATTCTTCATCAAATCTAGGCATTCCAACACATATTAAGTCTTTTTTAGAATATTCATAGTTATTTGTTAAATTATCTTTTTCAAATTGTGATGAAATAACGAATTTATCTATTGGTGAAAACTGTTTTCCATACATTTTTAAAAGTTTAGCATGAAGTACTCCATGTTGTAGATATACTAAATCATATTTTAAAATATCTTTATAATATAAAAAGTTTTTATAGAAAGGACAATACTCTTGCAATGAAGAAAATGATGTAAGAATTTTGTCACAGTTTAAAAACAATAATTTATGTTTATAGCTTCCAAATTTTACAACATATTTTCTTTCTGATAAAGAAAATTTATCTTTGCAATCTTTTATATCTCCATCTAAAATATAGTACTTTTCAATATTATCTTTCATTTTTATATCATGTTTAAATTGTACATATGCATTATCAAATACATTTTTTCTGTCATAATATATCCAAATATTTTTTTTGCTACTTCTCGTAATTAATGCAAGTATTCTATATAAATCAATTCTTGTATTAATTTTAGAATATCTTAAAACACTTCTTAAAACATCTTTTATATATGTTTTATTTTTTGGTTTCTTAATAATAAACTTGTTGTCTTTATATTGAACTCTATATTTTCCAAAATAAATTCTATAATTCTTTAATTTACTATTAAACGGAACCCAAGAATTGAAAATATATTTAGTTTTAAACGGCTTTTCATCCATTTTTACTTTAAATGAAATAGATGAAATATCATGAATATTAATTTCATATTCAAATTTGTAGAAATTAGCTACTTTCATTTCTGTTTTGTATCTATTTGCAATAGTATTATTAGATATTTCTAATTGCTTTTCATGTATTTCTTTCTTTTTGTCTTCATAAACTAAATACATTTCTGGCTTTTTATACATTAATAACGGAGATTTTAAATATCCCAAAACATATAACATATCATTTCTTATTTTGAATCTATTTATAACAATCTCTATCTTACTTTCTGTAAATAAAATTCTATTTTTATCATTAATAGAATATGATTGTCCATCATAGCTTTTATTTAGTGTAATGTTTTCATCACCTTTAAGTTTAATTAAATATGCTTTATGATATTTATCCATTTGTTTAAATTCTAAGATAGTTTGATTTTGTATTTTTTTAATTAACTCAATGACTCTATTACATGCATCTTCATATTCTTTTCCTTCAAGATAATATGGTAGTAATTTATCTTGAAGGATTCTGTATCTAAGTACATTTAAGAATAGTCGTTGTATATATTTTGGAGCAATACCTTTTTCATCATTATAGCTACTAAATAATTTTTCAAATACATACATATATTGTTCAAATGAATATAATGGATTATCTCTTGTGTTTGTAGCACTTCCAGAGTGAATTCTGTATATATATTGAGCTTCTTTAACATATCCCAATTTCATTTTTTTCATAATATTTTGTGTATTATATAAAGTATCTTCATGAAAGTTAACTTTTTCATCAAATAAAATATTATCTTCAAAATAATTTTTTACAATTATATTCATTGTTGGTTGTATCGCTTCATATTCTTCGTTTATATCATAAATTCTTGTTTCATCAAAGTAATCTTCATATCTTTGTAATAATTTTCTCTTCTCTTTTTCAGGATGATATTCATACATCGGATATGTAATTATGTCTATTTCATCATAATTTTCATCAAAGAAACTAATTAATTTGCTTAATGTCATATTAGAGATTGAGTCATCAGCATCTAAAAACATTATATATTTGCCTTTAGAAGCTTTTATTCCTTTATTTCTAGTAGCCGATACTCCTCTATTCTCTCCTGTTATAACTTCAATAGTAAAATCTTGTATTTCGTTTTTTAATCTATTACATATTTCTAAACTATTATCAGTTGAACCGTCATTAACTAAAATAACTTGCACTCTTTTTAAGTCAACTGCTTGTTGCTCTGAAATTGATTTAATACATTCTTCTATATACTGTTCACAATTATATATTGGAATTACAACTGATATATCATATTGGTCCATGCTTATCTCCCTTTTTTAAATATTCCACTTCATTACAGTTTTAAAGCTATTGTTTAAGTCTAAATCAAAAGCTTTATATATATCATTTAAATTATTTACCTCTACCATATCCATAATAATATTTTCAACATAATCTTGCATTTTTTTATCTTGCATTATTTCTATTGCTTTATAAAAATCTTGGTATCCACTTCTACTATCTCCTATAAGTTTAAGTCCCTTTTCTAATACCATTCTTGTTTCTATAGGAACAGGATTTTCTGAAACACCTAAAAGAGATATTGTACCTTGTGGATTTATATGTTTTATCATTTGTTTTATTGCATCTTCTGATCTTGGTCCACCAACGCATTCAAATGCGTGGTCTATTTTTAAATCTTCTGGTACTTCATTTATCATTATTTGTTCATCTACAAATGAAAAATATCTCATCTTCTCTGTGTTAGTTCCAAAAATAATTATTCTTGAGTCTGGTAAATATTTTTTTAATAATAATGTAGTCAAATACCCTATTGTTCCACATCCCCAAACTCCTATGATGTTTCTTCTTTTATGTGCTGTTTTTAAGAACTCCTCTATGGCATTAACACATATACTAATTGGTTCTAATAATGATGCAATTTGTAAATCTATATCTCCTATTTTTATTACTCTATCTTTTCTCATCAAAACTACATTTTGTAAAAATCCATCATAGCTACTTGATCTGAATTTTGAACTTCTTAAGTAGTTTTCTTTTATAACTTCATCTTGTTCAAAAGGAGTATTTGGTATCATTACAACATTATCTCCACTTTTAAATTCTCCTGTTTTATCAAACAAAACTTCACCAACAGCTTCATGAATTAGTGCAAGAGGTAATTTCTTATCTAATATTTCTTTAGCTCTACTTCCTGTGTAATATCTTTGATCTGCCGCACATATTGATAAATATCTCGGTCTTACAACAACTGAGTTATCATCTATGTTTTCTTCTTTAAAAAATGTTTCCATCCTTCTTGGAGCAACCAATTTTATTACTTGATTAATCATTTTCTATCTCTCCTTGAATTTTAACTATTGCATTTGCAAGTTTTAAATCATAAGCTGTGGTAATTTTCATATTAAATGTTTCTCCTCTTACAATTTGTGCTTTTTTGTTTTTTAATACATATATTTTTATTGCATCTGTTAAAATATTTTTTTCTTCTTCTGATAAACTATTATAGTTCTCTATTAATTCGTCAGCTCTAAATGTTTGTGGAGTTTGTCCTTGATACATGTAGTCTCTTATAGGTATATTATTAATCATTTCTCCATCTTTTGCTTCAACTATAGTATCAAATGCCGGCATTACAGTATCTACTGCATCTACATTTTCTTTCATAATTGCTTCTACATTATCTTTAATAATTCTTTGTGTAATAAAAGGTCTTACCGCATCATGAGTTACAACATAATTTATTTCATTCGGAGTGTTTTCTTGTGCATATTTACAGATATTAACTATTGTCTCGTTTCTTGTAGTTCCACCATTAATAATTATAATTTTATCATTATTAGGGTAATATTTGTTAAATATATCTTCTGTATATGATCTCCAATTTTCATTCGTACCAATAACTATTTTATCTATTTTATTTGAAATTAAAAACTGTTCAACTGTATGTATTATTATTGGCTTGTTACCTATAGTTAAGAATTGTTTAGGAAGTTCTGTTCTTCCCATTCTTGTTCCTTTACCTCCTGCTAATATTCCTCCATATATCATTTTTGGTTCCTCCTTTATATTTCATTTTTTCTTTTACTATTATAAAATAAATATGGATAAAATGCAAATATTTCTATAAATATGACAGTAATAGAAACTAAAATATATATTTTTTTGTTTACATATGTTCTTTTTACTTTATTTTGCACTTGAAAAGTAAAATCGGCTTGTTTTTCTTCTCCATTTAGTATTATGTTTCCATTTGGATATGCATCATATTTATCTTGATAAAATGTTGCAATTCCAATTGAGTTATCTTGTGTTGCATCATTAGAATATATCTCTATTATATATTGTTGTATACCTATAGGTTTTATTCTCTTAAAATCAAAGCTTTTTAATTTATTATTTTTAACTTGCTCACTTGTAAATTTTTGTTCTACCAATTCTTTTTCATTACTATCTTTTAATTTAAAAATATAATTTGTAATATTTTTTGTATTTTCTTTTGTCATCATTATAGCAATATTATTAAACGATTTACCTGTTTTAAAAGTTTGCTTTATATTATTATTTGCTATTTTAGGTATCAAATCACCTTGTTAAGAAGATATTTGCATTACTCTTTTATCTATATAATCATTTTTCTTAACTGCATATTTATCAAAATTTTTAATAAATAATATAGCAGTTATTACTATTGTTAAAATACTTAATACTCTCTTTGTTATGTTTACTGGTATTTTTATCTTTTTAAAAATGATATTTGATAGTGTATTAGTTTCTTCAATTCCTATACTAAAAAGAATAATAAGCCAAGGCAAAAAAGTTAAACTATATCTAGTAAGTACTTCCCATATTAAATAAAATAAAAAGGCGCCAAAAATTGCAATATATAAATTACTATATTTACTATTTATTCCATCTTTATTTTTAATCTCATTTATAATTGCCATAAACAGCAAAAACAGTATTGTTGTTTTACAAATCTGATAAAAATATGTAATAAATATCCTTTTATTTCCAACTACATATTCATATAGTCCATTTACTTTTTCAGAATTCATTAATTTAATAAAATAATCATAACTTCCATTTGACCAATTCACATCAAGTTTTTTTGCCATAAATGGAATTATTCCTATAGGTCCAATTTCAAAAATTCTTTCTTTTGCTTTTTTTATTGTGCTCTCTTGTTTTTGAGAATATGTTCCACTATTTTTTGTAAATAAAAAATCTTCTGCATTATATCTTCCATCAGTTTTATAATTTGTACCCATCATAAGCCAATGAGTTGAAGGATACTTTAAATCTTTATTAATAATTGGCTCGTGTATTTTTTCTAAAAATGCACATATTCCTAATCCTAAGACAAAACTTAATATAATTGTTATTATACTATATATTTTTCTTTGTTCACTGCTAATTACTTTTACCATTAGTACAGCAATAAGTAGTATTCCGAGAACAACTCTTATTTTAAATCCTATTGCTAATAAAACTCCTGCAATAGCTTCTAAAAAGATTTTTTTCTTTAGGCTTGTCTCATTTTTTGTTATTATAAAAATATAAAAAGCAATTGCTGCAAAAGGCATACATAATGTATCTGAGTAAAAATAAGATGCTGTTAAATAAAATATAGGATTAATAATGAAAAATATCAAAGAAATTAGTCCTTCTTTATATCCTTTAAGTTTCTTTACAGATAAATAAGTAAAAAAAGATGTAATTGCAACAAAAAGTGAATTTATTACGATTGCAAAACCCTTTAAGTTTTGTATATTAAATAAGCTTCCAATCTTAAATATATAATATATTAATATTGTAAGTGGTACCTGATTTGAATATACTGAAAAATATTCTTCTGTTGCAAATTTTCCTCCATTTTGTACCATAATGTTTGCTTCTCTAATTACGTTTGATAAATCAAATGTTGGAATTGATGTAACTAGATTTCCAAATACAGACATTCCAACAAAAAATATTATACTTAAACCAAGTGCTATATAATTTGAATATTTTTGTGGTACTTTTTTTAGAATTCTTTTTAGTTGAGTAAACACTAAAATCATTAATATTGTAGCCAAAATTATAACCATTGGATTTAATGTCTCTTTTGGCTGATATATTTTAAAAACAGAACAATATGTTACATATCCAACAAAAATAATTAGTATTGTAAGTACAGTTTTATAAAAAATATTTTTTACTTTTTCCATTTTCCTTCCTTTATTTATCTAAATTTATCTTTTTGTCTATAATATATTGTGGTCTTCCTTTTGTTTCATCATAAATTCTGCCTATGTATTCTGAAATAATCCATAAAGATAGTAGTTGAACACCTGCAAAAAATGTAATTGCGCACATAAGTGATGTCCATCCTGCTGATAGGTTATTTAGCTTACACGCATATGAAATTAATGCATAAATAAGTATTATAAATGATATTATTATTGATATTATTCCTAATATTCCAACCATTTTTATAGGCTTACTTGAAAAACTAATTATTCCGTCTGATGCCAATTTTAGCATCTTTTTTAATGGATATTTCGTTTCTCCTGCAAATCTTTCTTTTCTTTCATACTCAAATGCATATTGTTTATATCCTAGCCAACTCCATAAACCTCTAAGGAATTTATTGTGTTCAGGAAGAGAATTCATAGTATCTACTACTTTTTTATCTACAAGTCTGAAATCACCTGTATCTTTAGGAATATCTACATCAGATAATGCATTTAAAGTTTTATAAAACATTTTTGCAGTCATTAGTTTAAATGCAGATTCTCCATCTCTTGTCTTTCTCTTTCCGTATATTACTTCATTTCCATCTTCCCATAATTTAACCATTTCTGGTATTAGCTCTGGTGGATCTTGCATATCAGCATCTATTATAACAACTGCATCTCCAGATGTGCATTTAAGACCAGCTGTAACTGCTGCTTGGTGTCCAAAATTTCTTGAAAATGAAATCACTTTTACATTAGAATCTTTTTCTGCAATTTTTTCTAATATATCTAGTGTTTTATCTTTGCTTCCATCATTAATAAATATTATCTCATGTTCATATCCTTGCATATTAGTTAATACACTATTAACTCTTTTATAACATTCTTCAGCTACTAATTCTTCATAATACATTGGTATAACTAATGATATTTTTTTCATACAAATTCTCCTATTCTATTAAAATCTATTCTCTATTATTATCGTATCTTTGTACAACTTCATTCCATACTTTTGCTTTTTCTATATCTTTTCTGTGATCTTTACAATTGTATTTTTCCGATAATACTTTGCCAATGTGATTTGAGATTTTTTCGGCTCCCTGTACATTTAAGTGGTTTCCTCCATCTGCAGTGTCTGTAATCCAATTAAAATTCAAATTATACATCATATCTGCTAAATTATAATCTATGAATTCAATATTGTATTTTTTAGCAAGTTCTAATGTTTTTTCATATCTGGCATATGACCAAGATGTAGCTGATGGTAATTCGACCCATAATAATTGTATATCATTTTTTTTGCATAAATCTATAATCTTTTCTGTGTAATATAAATTCTCGTCTGATACTTTTTCGGTTTCGCCTTTGTCTTCCATATATTGTTTTGCATCTACATATGGTTTTATTTCTTCACTCATTGCCATTCCCATAAATGAAAGCTCTTTATATTTTTCATTTAAAGATTTTGTTTTAAAATCTTTTTCTTCTAATTCACTATATCTACTATGAAATCTTAATAATGGAAAAATATATGGCAGTTTGTCTCCAGCTCGAACTTTTTCATCATTAATTGCTTGTATTTTTACATTATCAAGTTTTAAGTTATCAAATAACTTTCTATATTCACCTTCTGGTGCATCTTTTTCTACAAATAATGCATCCATATCTAAAACAATAACTTTTGGTTTCTGGTATTTTATAGCTTCATCTATTAAATAATATGCTAAAGAAAATGTTTGATTTGAAGTTCCTAAATTAAAACTTGTAATACCATATTCTTTCCATACTTTTACTGGTGAATAGCCTCTTCCTACATCACTTGCCCCTACAGCTAATACATCTATAGAATTTTTTTCTTGTCTATAAAACTCTTTAAATCTAGGCGTTGCGGGATCAATTTTGCTATTCCACTTTGGTACAAATACATAAGTTAGCACCTGAAATATTAAAAAACCTATAATAAAAAAAGCTACACATCTTATTAATTTTTTCATTTCTTACTCCTAAAACTGACCATATATAAAGTCGCTTGCAGCATATCCTGGTCCATAAACTCCTAATATAACAATTGCAAAAAATGCTAAATAATAGATAATCCATCTAAATATTAAATTTTGCTTAGATATATCTTTTCTAATGTTATGTCCTCTTTCTTGTAATAATCCTACTACAAACATAACCAATACACCTATTAAAATAATATTAAAATCTATTGGTTTAAATCCAATTTCAAATATTTTACCATTTGAAAGCAAACTTAAATTTTTTGTTTTGAAAATAGATTTAAACATTGCTCCATATTCTTGTAAATCTTTAGCTCTAAATAATAGCATTCCAAATATTACAATTATAGTTGTTCTAAGCATTTGCCATAGTTTATAGCTAAATGATTCTACATCTATTTTTAGTTTTTCTTTTAATTTGTTAAATAATGGCTCGAAAATCATTCCTATTACCATTACTAAATAATAATACAATCCATATACTACATATTTCCAACTAGCTCCATGCCAAATTCCAGTTCCCATCCAAACAAAAAATAATGAGAATATTGCAGGTATAATTGTAGCAATGTGACTCTCTTTAAATATTTTTTTTGAAAAATTTGCAACATTTCTATTTGCTTTAGAAAATGATATTGGATAAAAAACATAGTCTTTAAACCATGTTCCTAGTGTAATATGCCACCTTCTCCAAAATTCTTGAACTGATTTTGAGAAAAATGGTCTTTTGAAATTTTCAGCCATTTCTATACCTAGAATTTGAGCTGTTCCTCTTACAATATCTATACATCCTGAAAATTCAGCATAAATTTGAATTGTATATAATGTTGCTGCAATAAAAATTGGTATTCCAGAATAATTACCATAATTTGCAAATACTTCGTTTACAAATAATCCAGCTCTATCTGCAATAACTATCTTTTTTAAATACCCCCATAACATTAATTGTACTCCAAATTTAACTCTTTCGTATTCAAATTTATGTGGCTCATATAGTTGATTTGCAAGTGCATCATATCTTCCAATTGGCCCTTCTACCATTTGAGGGAAAAATGATACAAATAAAGCAATCTTTCCAATGTTTTTTTCAGGTAAATATTGTGCTCTATACACATCTACTACATAACTAATTGCTTGTAAAGTATAATAAGAAATTCCAAGTGGTAAAATAATTTGTTTAAATGGTATGCTTATATTTAAATTAAATTTTTCAAACAAACTATTTAAGTTTCCTGAAACAAAATTACAATACTTAAGTGCTATTAAAATTCCAAAGTTAATTAGAACTGCAAAAAACACTTCCCATTTTTTTCTCGTTTTAGCTTTATTTTTTATTATCTTTTTTTGTTCTCTATCTTGCAGCCCCTTACATTTTTCCTTTGTATGTTTATCTATTACTCCTATTCTTAATCCTATTAAATATATTGATAATGTAGTAATTAACATATATACTATTAGCCAATTACTGCATAGCCAATAAAATATATAATTGGCTATCAATAATACAACCCATTTTGTTTTTTTAGGAGCAATAAAATAAATACAACATACAACTGCTACAAATACTATAAATTTTAATGAATTTATTGCCATTTTAATTCCCCTTTTTTATAAAACAACTACATATTATTCATCTAATAACTTTTGAATTAAATTCCACATTGCTTCTACAGAATTGAAGTTTTCTGGAACAACTTCTTTTACTGGTATTTCTACATCAAATTCATTGTCTATAGCTGCAACTATTTCTACTATAGATAATGAATCTAGTTCTTCATTATCTATTAAATGTTCATTTCCTTCAAATTTAACTCCTGGTTTAATCTTTTTTAAAATTTCTAATAATTCTTCCATAATATAAAACTCCTTCTATTTTAATAAATTTTTTAATTCTTTTCTATCTATTTTTCCATTTGCATTATACAACATTCTATCTAGTCTTCTGAATTCATTTGGTCTCATATAACTAATTAATTTGCTATTCGCTTCAGAAATAACACTATCTTCTGATAATTCATTTTTAGCTTGATAAAACAATACAATCTTTTTATTTCTCATATCATAAACACATGCACAAGAAATAATTCCTTCTATATTATTTGTTGTATTTTCATGATGACCTAATGCTAGTCTATAACTCATTTGTTTTATTTTAAA
>JAEEGJ010027285.1_pt1 | contig 11484 bp, 10 predicted proteins | sample 8958761 | NCBI WGS metagenome assembly JAEEGJ01 (sample SAMN16246546, study PRJNA631951) | gut metagenome | biome: gut microbiome; feature: rumen; material: RS-attached | host: Bos | place: Iran: Karaj | collected 2018-10
GGGTTTTATGAACGGGATAGCGTGGTGGCGGCCTGCGGGGAGTATCTGAAGGCGTTGGAGATTGTGGAGACGCATTTCCCGAATTTGGAGACGCAAGATGTTGCGGCGTTGCAAGTTGAGCACCTGCCTCGGTTTATGGGGTTGACATACGGTCGCCTTGCGGAATTGTTCTCTGGCCAGTTTATGCAGGAACCTGCCATCGTTTGCTGCAAGAAAGCACTCGCCTACGACAGGATTGAAATTAGTTCTCCGTTGAACCAATCCAGTTTGTTGATTCTTTTAGGGAATCAGTATGCCAAGCTGAACCAAAATGACAGCGCATCTTATTATTGCAACGAAGCTTTGCAAAGGCTACCCGATACAAACAATGCAGTTTACAGGGATTTGGTTTCGCAATTGGCATTACTCAATTATGACTTAAGCAAAGATGCTGAAGCATCCATCATCCAGTTGAAACGTATGTTGGCGCAAACTTCTGATGAAAACGAAAAAATGGCTCGCATTTCTACCATAGGGAGTATATATAGTGATGACGGACAATATGATTCGGCGTTGGTTTATCTGGTACCTATGTTTGAGAACAAGGATAATGCTGTAAGGCAAAGGGTTGCCGCTTCTTATTTGCACGAGATTTACCAAAGCAAAGGCGATACGGTGAAGGCTGCACAATTTGCGGTGTACCTTGCCGAGAATACCGTTTCGCAAGGAGAAAGTAACGCGCAAGTCTCACAACTCAACGAGCTGTTTCAGCAGCATTTGCAATGGGAGCAGGAGAAGGCTGAGGCTGAGAGACGGCAAACCGAACAGTTGGCGGCACGGCGACGCTTGGTGCAGGGCGTGGTGACGGCCGTGGTGGTGTTGCTGGTTTTGGGACTTGGATTGTGGTGGTGGATGGCCAAGCGGAGAAAGGAACATGATGCCGAGACGCAGACCTTAAATGAGGAGAAGCAACAGCTTCAGACGCAGGTGGACGATGCCTTGCAGCAGCTTCAGACGGTGGACGATGCATTGCAACAACTACAGACGCAAGCGGACGATGCCTTGCAACAGGCTCGGGCGATGTTGCCGCAGCGGGTGGCTGACCTTTACCGCGCGAAGGTGCCGAACCGCTTGGAGCGCATCATGGACGAGTTTGAGGCGGCTTATCCCGGAGCCATGGAACGGGTGGCCGTTGCCTACCCCAATCTGACCAAGACGGAGACCCAACTTTTCGTGCTTTCGTTCCTGCAATTCCGTGCGAAGGAGGAGGCGGATTTGCTGGGTTTGAGCCAAAACACGGTGCTGCAGTACCGCTCCAACCTACGAAAAAAGACGGAAAATGCCTCGATTTCGTCGTTTTTGGAGGCGTAAAAATCTATATATACCGATTATAATTGCTTGATTTTCAATAGACATTCCAAAGGAAAATATATAATGGGCCTTGGGGTTGATTTTTTCGTTGATTTTTGTTATAGTTTTGCAGCAGAGTTATAAAAACAAACGGATATGCAAAACAGAAAAATCAAAACAGGTAGGCTGCTGGTGGTTTTGGCAGCAATGTTCATGGGGGTGACATTCATTTCGGTGTCGTGCTCCGTTGATCGTCTTTGCCATTTGGAAGTTGTGATGAAAAACACCTTGCCAATGGAACTGACCATCGAAACGAAGGATTGTAGTTTGGTGACCTCGCAGGATTCATCCTATCACCCATCGCAGACAATTACAATTCCTGCCCAAGGAGAGGTTTCGGTGGTTTGGGATTATCGTTATCAGATCTATTATCCGCAATACTTTAATGACAACCAATGTGATTCGATGAGGATTGTTTTCAATGATTCGGTTCAAATTGTGTTTTCAAAAGAAGACAGGAACAGGTTCAATCCCATCTTGATGGAAAACTACGAAGTGCTTGCCGCCGAGAACAGTTGGGACGGTTGCCTGCAATATACATTTAAGGAAGAGGACTACCAGAACGCGGTGCAGCAACGAGAATGATGCTTTATCATTATGCGTGCTAACGGGCTATCGGGATTACGACGGACTCCCCCTGACCCCCTCTCAGAGGGGGAACTGCCGGACGAAAGAGATGCGACTTATAGGACAAATAAGACTAATAAAACCAATAGAATAATGAAAACGACTAGATTCTACATTATGCTTGCGCTCCTGCTGATGACGGGAGGGGTGACGCTACAAGCACAAACAGAAGATGAGTTTTGGATGGGAATTGACCCACCAGCGACAGGTGTTTACTCGCTCATAGAGGATGCCGAAGGAAACATTATTGTGGGTGCAACAGCAGGCGTGTACAGTTTCTCCTATGGAGGTGCAACATGGAACCTTATCGGTGACATAGGACCGCAATGCCTTTACGAGCACACAGACGGGACTTTGTTGGCCGGCACGGGTGGATACTATCCTTTGTACAAAAGAGTGGCTGGTAGCACGGAATGGCAGCCTTTGCCCGTTCCTACCATTATGAATGGTGTATCAATTGGAATTACTCCCGACAACTCCTTGCTTTTAGGCACTTGGGAAGGCATCTACAAATCAACGGACTGGGATTCGACCTGGACCAATGTCTATGTGGATCATAGCATGGTTTGTGAGGTGACGGACCTTCTGAAACTGAATAATGGAACCATGTTGGCCTCTGTTTTCGACCATCTTGCGATGGGTATAGGAGGCTTGTTTCGGTCGACCGACAATGGCGATACATGGGAAAACATCGGATTGACAGATGCTGCAATACTCTGTTTGGCTAAAAATTCCCAAGATGTAATTTATGTAGGTTGTAATGTTGATTTTACTTCTGGACTATTTAGGTCAACAGATTACGGTGCGACATGGCAGCAATTTTTGCTTAATCAATGCGTTCAAGGGATAGCCGTTGATAATAATGATGTGGTGTATGTCAATTTGTATTGCGACGGTTGGGGATTGCCTTGGGGCGTTTATCGCTCTGCCGACAATGGAGAGACTTGGGAGTCACTGGATTCGGGAATGCCAAACAAGATGATAAGTAAGTTGCATCTTTCCAATGATGGCTATTTATATGCCTTTGGCCATTACGACAATCAAATCTACCGTAGTCGCAAGTCGGTGTATGAGGAGTTTGAAATCGAGGTTGTGGCATGTCCAGAAAACGGTGGTACGGCCATTGGTTCGGGTACATACCATTTTGGTGAGTTTGCCCATTTTTCTGCTTCGGCAAATGCAAACTACCAGTTCGTCGGATGGACTAACCAAGACGGCGATACCATTTCCAACGAGGCCGAATACGCCCACATGATTGCAAGGGGCGGACAAATTACTGCACATTTTGTCAGCATTGAAGCTGTGGAAGAGACGGAAGGAAATGGTTTTACATTGTGGCCAAATCCTACCAGTGGGGCTGTGCAGATTGAGGGTGTTGAGGCTGAAGAGGTTTTGGTTTATAATGCTTTGGGGCAGGTGGTGAAGAGCGTGCGGAACTCTAATGAGGTGAGTTTGGAGGGACTGGTGCAGGGCGTTTATATGGTGAGGATTAGGGATAAGGAAGGGAGAATCTTTTTGGAGACGGTGATGGTGAAGTAGTTGTTTTTTCGTGCTATCGTTATACGTGCTAACGTACTTACGTACTTACGAAGGGGACTAATAGGACTGATAAGACTAATAATAAGACACTATGAGAACGATGAGGATTTGGGCTTTGGCTTTGATGGCGGCTGTGATGCTGCTGGCGGGATGCCGACGGGAGAAGGCCGCACAGACGAAGATTGCGCCTGCTGAAAGCAGCAGGACGGCGACGGTGGATAGCACGAGGATGGAGATGGAACTGATTGAGTGGGTTGGTGTGGGAGTGGAGTTGGATAGGTGATTGTTTAGTTTAGAGTTTAGAGTTGAGAGTTTAGAGTCAGTTTAGAGTTTAGAGTTGAGAGTTGAGAGTAGTGGAAAGTTTAGAGTTTAGAGTTTAGAGTTTAGAGTTTAGAGTTGAGAGTTGTTAGTTGGAAGTTTTACATTTTTGTCAAAAAGCGTGATTGTTTGACAAAAATGATGTAATTTTGCGGCGATTTAATATGACAACGACTGAAACTATATTGAACTATGCCGCCATGCATGGTGGGGCTTTCCATCGGAAGGAGCTTCTTCGTGACCTTGCGGGAGAGCAAACCGACAGCAAGGGAAGGATGTTGGATTTGCAGTTAAGCCGTCTCGTCGCTTCTGGAAAACTCGTTCGTAAAGGCAGAGGTGAATACCAGGTGGCAGAGAACAGCAAGCCTGAGTTCGTGTATCATCCTTCGGAAAGCGAGCGAGACCTTTTCCAGAGACTGAAAAAGCAGTTTCCTTTCCTTGACTTTTGCATCTGGAGTCCTCAGGTGCTGTCGTCGTTCATGCATCATGTGCCGAACGTCGTCTATACGTTTGTGGATGTGGAAAAAGATGGCATGGAGCCGGTTTTCCATGCTTTGCAGAACATGGACCTTGACAGGAACGTGCTCCTTTCTCCGTCGGCTGAGGAGTGCAACCGTTATCTGACTGGTGATGTCATCGTGGTGCGCCAGTTGATAGGCCAGTCGCCCTTGATGGAGGTGGACGGCTGCATGGTGCCTCGTATTGAGAAAATCCTTGTGGATGCCGTTGGGGATAACGAGTTGTTTTATACTAGTGGCTCTGAGATCTATTATATCTACCAAGATGTTTTTGAGCGGGTCAATGTCAACAAGAGCAAGCTGATGCGGTATGCCTCGCGGCGCAACAGAAAAGAACAAATCGAAAGGATTATTAAAACCGTAGAACATGATCAATCCTCGGAGTAGAACCGTAGAATGGATTACAGAGGCAGCCCAACGCTTGGGTGCTCGCGACATCATCTTGGTGGAGAAGACCATCCGTGCCTTTTCGCTGTTGGAGGCGTTGGCCCGTTCGGGTTGCCCGTTTCTGTTCAAAGGCGGCAGCTCGCTTATGCTTCACCTGAACACCAGCAAGAGGCTGTCGATCGACATTGACATCATTTGTCCTCCTGGCACCGTGATTGAGAACTACCTTGACCAATATGCGGAAGAATATGGTTTCGGTAAGGTGGAATTGGTTGAGCGCATCTCGCGCACGGACGTTCCCAAACAACACGCCAAGTTCTACTATGAAGTGAGCTATCCGAGCAAAGGCGGTCAGGACAAGATCCTGCTCGATGTGCTATTTGAGGAAACACACTATTCGAGGGTTGTCACGTTGCCGATACAAAGTCCGCTGCTCATCAATGACGAGCCTGCTGTCATGGTCAGCCTTCCGAGTCGCGAGGACTTGTTGGGCGACAAGCTGACGGCCTTTGCGCCTCATACAACGGGTATTCCGTACTTCAAAGGCGAGAAGAAATGCTCCATGGAGATTATCAAACAAATGTTTGACGTGGCATCCCTTTTCGACCTCACGGATGACCTGAGCGTCACGCGGGCTACTTTCCAGAAATTTGCCGCCATTGAGTTGGAATACCGTCATTTGGATTCAGGTGATATTCAACCTGTGCTTGATGACATCTATCAGACGGCACTATGCGTTTGTATGAGAGGTCTGCAGAATCCGGAGGAGTTCAAGCTGTTGCAGGATGGCATTGGCCGAATCGGCAGCTTTGTGCTTGGCAGTAGATATACGCTGGACAACGCCATTGTGAATGCTGCCAAGGTTGCCTATCTTAGTCAGCTCATAGCGAAGGGGAAGATCGAAGTGCATCATTACAACCCTGAAAGGATTGAGGAGATGGCTGGCCAAGTGCTTCAGGAGCCCATGCCAACGAAGCTCAACAAGTTGAAGAAGACGCATCCAGAGGCGTTTTTCTATTTGAATGAGATACAGGGGATGTGAGTTGGGAGTTTTTAGTTGTTTGGTTTCGTTATGCGTGCTTACGTGCTATCGGGATTACGACGGGGGGTTGAAGGAAATTTTGAGTAATTTTGCGGCGTGAAACTGCGTTTGCACATAGTGAGCTTTTTGATTGGGCTGGCCATGCTGGTGGCTTGCTCTAAACATGCTGAGGCCCCAGGGTCGGCCCTTCGACCCTTCGATGGGACTCAGGGACCGCAGGCTCAGGGACCTCAAACCCATGAATTATCTCAAATCGACTCCCTCATGTGGCACCAGCCTGACAGTGCCTTGGCGGTGATGATGGAGTTTGCGGGGAGCCCAGAGGCGGATAGTATGGATGTGTTTGAGGGGCATTACTGCCAGGTGCTGATTGCGGAGCTACTGTTTAAGAATGACTATGGGCAGAGCAACCGCGAAGAGGTGCTGAAGGCTGTGGGGTATTTTGATTCCATCGATGACGGGTTTTTGGCGGCGCGGGCGCATTATATTAATGGTGTGGGATTCTATGAACGGGATAGCGTGGTGGCGGCTTGCGGGGAGTATCTGAAGGCGTTGGAGATTGTGGAGACGCATTTCCCAGGGATTGAGACGCGCCATGGCACGTCTCTACAGCCCAACCACCTGCCTCGGTTTATGGCGTTGACATACGGGCGGCTTGGTGATTTGTTTTCCGGCCAATTTATGCAGGAACCTGCCATCGTCTGCTACAAGAACTCTTTAGTTTTCAGCAAAATTGAAGCTACATCGGCCACCGGCATTGCCAATTTGATGAGTCATCTTGGAAAGCAATATGACATGTTAAAGCAATTCGATAGTGCCGAATACTATTACAATGAAGGTTTGCGGCAATTGGTTGATACAAACAATTTGACTTTCAGAAATTTGGTGTCAGCAAAAGCTCTGCTTAATTATAACAAGGGAAATAGAGTTGAGCCTGCGGTAAGCGACCTAAAACGCATGGCTGCAAAAGCGCCTGATGAAGATGAAAGACTGACAAGATTTGTGGTCGTTGGAGACATCTATTATGATGCCAACCTATTTGACTCGGCTATGGTTTATTTAACCAAAGTGTTTGAAAACAAGGACGATGTTGTTTTGAAAAGAGATGCTGCCAGGTGTTTGCGCAACATTTACCAAAGCCGAGGTGATACACTGAAAGCTACTCAATATGCTATGTTTCAAGCGAAAAATGCTGTTTCGGAAGGGGAAAGTAACGCACAAGTCTCGCAACTCAACGAGATGTTTCAGCAGCATTTGCAATGGGAGCAAGAGCGAGCCGAGGCCGAAAGGCAGCAGGCGGCGCGGCTGCGGAGGAACAGGATGATCGTTGCTGTGTGCGTTCTCGTTGTGGTGGCGGCGCTGTTGGCTTGGCTGCTGATTAGGCGCAGGATAAAGCAGCAGCGCGACGAGGCGAGCCAACAGATGGAGGCTGTGCAGGAGGCACATCGGTTGGAGAGCCAGAGGATGGAGGCCGAACGCGAGGCACACCGATTGGAGAAAGCCTCGATGTCAGGAAGGCTGAAACGGAGCAACCAGGAGCTGCGCGAACTGAAGTACCAGATGCGGCAACAGGCGGGCAACGGCGCACCGAAACAGGAGGCGCAAGCGGTGTCGTTCAACGAAGAGCCTATCTGTCGCCTCATCATGGAGCGGGTGAACGAAGGGCAGTTCAAGGCGCAGATGGACTGCAAATTGTACCAGGACTATGCCTTGGGCAAGGAGCAGGTGATGGCCTTGCGCGAGGCTGCCGACCGCCACTTCGGGCAGTTCACCGTCCGTTTGGCCAAGGCCTATCCCAACCTCACCAAAGGCGACCTTGACTATTGCTGCCTGTATCTATTAGGGCTTTCGGATGCTGATGTTGCGGCTTTGATGCAGAAAGCTTATCCCACGGTGTCGCATCGTGCCCGAAAGATGAAGGCTATTTTAAAAAAAGAGGTTCCTCTGCCTACAACACTTCTTGATTTTGCCAAGGAAACAAATGGTTAAAAATCAAGATATTGCGTGAAAATTGATACAAATTGATACATTGTTTTTCTTGCCACGCGTGTCAAGAGGGTGTAGTTTTGCCGAAAAATTCAAAATCATACGAATATGAAAACGACAAGATTTTACACCCTGCTTGCGTTCCTGCTGATGGCGGGAGGGGTGACGATGCAAGCGCAAAACCGTGAATTGCCGACTGATTATTGGAAAGATGTGGTAACCCAACAGCCCTCTAGCTATGTAGTGGATGCCTATGATAATGTGCATCTTTATTCTGCCGAGGCTTTGGCATGGCTCATCTCTGTTGTGAACGGCCTTAATGGACAAGAAGCCGATGACTTCAACGGAAAGAAAGTAACCCTTGAAGCCAATGTCGATATGTCAACAGCCATTTGGACGGCCATCGCCCAAGGAACAAATTATGGCGATCCTAATCCCGACAGGCTTAAATTCTGCGGAACATTTGATGGTAATGGATTTGTTATCAGTGGATTAAATTTATATTTAGAGCATGCGCTTTGGTATGATTATCCTTTTTCGAGCTTTTTTGGTACACTCAGTGGTGCTAGAATTGAAAATGTAGTCTTGCGTCATGCCTATGCTGAAGGTCGAAACTTCATGGACGGCAAGTTTTTTGCTAATGCGGAAACGCTTGAAACGGCCTCTGAAACAAGGCCGACTATCATAGACCGTTGCTTTGTTGAATTTGACAAAATCTACAAAGACAGTCGAGAAGAAAATTGTGCACTCTTTGGTTACAATAATGAAGGCATTATCAAAAATTGCATGGCCGTAGTGCATAAGGTAGATTATCCTGATGAAGAGTGGACCCATGAGCCACTAAGTCTTTTTGTCTGGAACAATAATGGCGCAATCAAGAACTGTGCCTCCATAGCAGATTCCTTGAACGGCATGATGGGCTTTTATCCTGGAATTGTTCAATACAATTTTAGTTCGGGCACGGTGGAAAACTGCTATTCATATATTGATCAATGGTTCGGAGATATAGGAGGCTTCATGGGAAAACGTCCACGGATGGGCATCTGCTTGGAGAATTGGGGTGTTATCAGGAACTGCTATTACAATACATGGTCTTATGATGCATACTATAGTAGCTGGTTCGAAGAAGAGGGGGTCAGCGAGATTAATGGTGGAGAAGTTAGTGAAACCATGAACTTTGAGCCAACACCTTTCTTCCAATCACCTTATTGGGAATTGAAAGATTCAGTAAGTGTCACGAGTCAAACAGGGTATGTGTATAGGACAAATGAACTCGGTGAGGCTTTGCTTGATTGGGTACTTGGCCAAGACAATAGTGAGAATTACAACTATTGGTGCTATGAATCAGCTACCTTCATGCCCAACAAACTACCTGTGCTTTGTGATCTTGACATTACAGAGGTGCCAGAAAAAGAAGCGGTTGCTGAAATGGTTTCAGTTTATCCCAATCCTGCCAAGGAGAAGGTGACGATTGATGGAACTGAAGCTGCTGAAGTACAAGTTTATAATGCTCTTGGGCAGATGGTGAAGACGGTGCGAAACTCAAATGAAATTAGTGTGGAGGGTTTGGCGGAAGGGGTTTATTTGGTGAGGATTTTGGATGCTGAAGGGAAAAACTATGTGGCACGAGTAATGAAAGAATAAGGTTTCGTTATTTGTACTATCGTGCTTACGTGCTTACGAAGTGAGACTTATAGGACTGATATGACTAATAGAACAATGAAAATGAAAAGAACATGTGCTTTGCTGGTGGTGATGGCAACCCTATTGTTGTCGGGATGCCGGGAAGGAAAACTCAAGGCGGACACCACACCTTCAGTTGAACAAACGGAATCCATGATGGATACTACAAAGAAGGATACGAAGGAAGCCTTCAATGAGCGGATGCGGCAATGGAGGGTGCTGCATGGCGGGATGAGCAGTTGGGAGAGCGATAAGTGAGTTTAGTGTTTAGAGTTTAGAGTTGAGAGTTGTGGAAAGTTTAGAGTTTTTAGTTGGGAGTTGGTCCGTTTCGTTATGCGGGATAGCGTGCTGAGGTGCTTACGAGGATGGAACATACAAGATTAATGAGAAAAACAAACTAATTATAAACAAATCAAAAGAAAGGAATTGTAAAAATGAAAAAATTGGCATTATCGCTGCTGTGCATCCTCTTTATGTTGGGTGTAAGCGCACAGGAATCATCAAAGAAATGGGAATTGAGGCTTGGCTATGAACAGCCCGTTTTCCTCAAAGCCGCTAAAACCGACTGTGAGGTTTTCAGATCCTCACCAAGAGGCATTTCCGCCAGAGGACTTTACGAGGTTTGGCAAGACCGCCTTTCGGTTGGCGTGGTTTTGGGCTACAATGAAGCAATTCGTGTTTGCGAAGATAATGCTCAAGTGGATTTGGACGGATACATCATTACCATTAATGATAATTTCACTATCATCAACGACATGTATAAGAGGTATTATGCGGATGCTGTGGTGCGGTTTAATGTGGTCAACCGTGGTGGTTTTCTCCTTGCATTGAGCGCCAGTGGCGGTTATCAGTTCACCAACCACAGAAAATCGGAATTCGACATCAACGGACCAATAGGGCAATACCAAATCCGAAGAACGATACTTACGGATGTGGGCTCTACGTATAATGTGATGGTCGGAGCCGAAACCGGATACGAAATCGTCCGTAATCTTTTGGTTACCGCAGAATACAAGTATGACATTAAGCATTCGTTGCACTTGCTGGGCCTTGGCGTGAATTACAAGTTGTAAGGCTCCAGAACGGCCTGCCGTATGCCAGAGCGAAGCCTTGAAGGATGGGATCGTTATTTGTGCTAACGTGCTATCGTGCTAACGTGCTAACGAAGGAATCCCCTGGCCTGCGGCTTGGATTAGTTTAGAGTTTAGGGGTTAGAGTTTAGTGTTTAGAGTTTAGTGTTTAGAGTTTAGAGTTGTGGGGAGTTTAGGGTTTATAGTTTAGAGTTGATCGTTATGCGTGCTAACGTGCTAACGTGCTGACGACGGAATCCCATTGGCCCCTTCAGGGAGGGAGGACTCCACTGCTGTTGTTATTTCCGCACGAAAATAGTGAGTGAGGAATGAGGAAATGAGGAAAGCCCCGCGCATCGTAAGATAGCGGGGCTTTTTGTCAATCATTTCCGCGAGGTTTTAGGACGTTTTGCAGGTTGATGATGGCGTATTCGGAAAGGTGCTGCTAAGAAAATAATCAGTTTCGCTTAACAAGCTTCACCGTGATAACGGCATCTTTCTCATCCACAATACGGATGAAATACAATCCTTGTGGCCAAGTTGCCACTTCGACTGTATTGTTCGCTCCTTGATACACCATTTGTCCCAAGACATCAAATGCCTTGACTTCCTTGATTTTGCCTTCGATAGTGAATCGATCCGAGGCAGGATTAGGATAAAGCATCGAATGGGAGGTGCTTTCCGAAACCGATGTCACTTCGACCGTTACCGATGAAGGATCCGATTCACAATACTCGTTTGGACGCTCGTAAGTCACAAGCACGATATATTCCGTAGCACCGATCTCATTAGAGGCATCAAAATACGACCTCTGTGATGGATCTTCAATTTCAGCAATCACGGAAGGAGCATCATTCTCCTTTCTCAGTATTAAATAACTCTGGAACTCATCGGTTCGGCCTTCCCAATCCCAAGTCAACAGAGC
>JAEEGJ010027286.1_pt1 | contig 11483 bp, 8 predicted proteins | sample 8958761 | NCBI WGS metagenome assembly JAEEGJ01 (sample SAMN16246546, study PRJNA631951) | gut metagenome | biome: gut microbiome; feature: rumen; material: RS-attached | host: Bos | place: Iran: Karaj | collected 2018-10
AAGTGCGAAGCCGGCCGCAAGATTAGATTTCCTTTGAGGGTCGTTGTAGACTACGACGTTGATAGGCTGCAGGTGTAAAGGTGGTGACATCAAAGCCGAGCAGTACTAATTGCCCGAATTTTTCCTTAAGTCCAAAAGACTTGTGAAAGGCGCTCGAGAGAATCGCAACTAAGTGGTAATGATTAGCAATTCGTTTTGTGCTGTTTGTCAACCTTATTCAGGTGGCTATAGCAGCGGGGTTCCACCTCTTCCCATTCCGAACAGAGAAGTTAAGCCCGTTCACGCCGATGGTACTGCGCAAGTGGGAGAGTAGGTAGCCGCCGTCTTTAAAAGCGCTTCAGAGCACAATCTGAGGCGCTTTCTTTTTTGTATTTACTCATCTGGTCTGATACTGCTTCCTATTAGGGCGCTTTTAAAGCCGGCGGTCTACCTACTTTCCCGCTGCAGCAGTACCAGGGATTTAAGACTTTAAATCCCGCCTATACCTTTACACGTCTAGAAAGAGGTAGCCGCCACCTCTTTTTAGTTTGCTCTGCAAACGGACGGCCTCCGGCCGTTCTCGTTCGCATACTCACTTCGCCCCATTACGTTAGAACCTGCGTATGAGGTTAGGTTTCCATTTGCAGGAGCTGGACTACGGTATTGGGGAGCGTTAGTGGAGAGGCGTTGGGAGGGGCCCACGGAGGATCCCGTTAAGAACGGCGCATGTTTGACGAACGTTAGACGCCGAAGGCGGCTATAAGGAGGAGTTCGACGTTTAGGGTCCGGAGGGGTATCTTTTGCGTAGCAAAATAAAACAAGGTTTGGCTGCGCGAAGCGTAGCCTCGGAACGTCGTCTCCCCAATACCGTAGTCCAGCGGAGGCTTGGGAGATTTTTTATTTTTGATGGTTGGGTAAGGTTCAAAGGAATAATCTTTTGTTTATATTTGAGGCTTAGAATAGATTGGACTAATAAATATATAGCTTATGAGTGATTATGATTGGAAGTTTTCCACGATAGGTGGAAAGAACCGCGTAAACATTAAGAGCGGTGAGGATATCAAGCATTTAGGTGAACTGGACCAGAAGCTGTGGACAGTTCTTAGCTCTCCTGTTACCGGTCTTGAGTTCGATGCCAAGACCCTTAAGATGTTGGATAGCAACAATGACGGCCGCATTCATGTTCATGAGGTTGTCAAGGCTGCCGAGTGGATCACCTCTGTGATCAAGGATCCCGACATGCTTCTCAAGAAGGAGGATACCCTGCCGCTTTCAGCTTTCAATACCGATAATCCCGATGGTGCAAGGTTGTTGGCATCGGCCAAACAGATTCTTAAGAACCTTGGACTCAAGAAGGACAGTATATCGGTTGCCGACGCTGATGATAGCGTGGCTATCTTTGCCAAGACAGGCCTGAACGGCGACGGTATCATTACCGTACAGTCAACCAAGGATGAGGAACTGCAGAAGACCATCGAGGCCTGCGTGGCTTCAATGGGCGGCAAGACCGACCGCAGCGGACTTATGGGTGCCGATGCAGACTCGCTGGAGGCATTCTATGGCGCTTTGGCAAGTTATTCGGCATGGCAGAAGAAGGCTGCCGATGACAAGGCAATCTTTGCTTTCGGTGACAACACCGCAGCCGTCTATGATATAGTCAATCAGATCAAGGCCAAGGTTGCCGATTACTTCATGCGTTGCAAGCTGGCTGTATTCCATGCAGGCAGCGTAACCGCTCTGGATGTATCGGTCGCACGTATCGAGACCATCAGCGACAAGGATCTGTCAGCATGTGCCGATGAGATTTCAAGTTATCCGCTGGCTCGTATATCGGCCAATAACACTCTTCCTATCGACGAGCGTATCAATCCGGTTTGGCAGGCTACCATTGGCAAGTTGAGAGCTTTGGCTCTGGATAAGGAGTTTGAAGGTGCTTCCGAGATTACCGAGGAGCAGTGGAACTCGTTCGTAGCTAAGCTGGCTCCGTATGAGGCATGGCTGGGTGAGAAGGCAGGTGCCGAGGTTGAGGCTCTGGGTCTGGATCAGGTGAACGCAATCCTGAAGGCTGACCGTAAGGCCGAGTTGCTCAAGCTTATCGATGATGACAAGGCTCTGGAGTCAGAGTCACTCTCTATCGATGAGGTGGCCAAGCTGCTGCACCTGTACCGTGACTTCTACACGTTCCTGTGCAACTTCGTATCATTCCGCGACTTCTACGATCCCGAGGGCAAGGCCATCTTCCAGGCCGGTGAACTCTATATCGATGAGCGCTGCTGCGAGCTGTGTATCAAGGTGCCCGATATGGGACCGCACGCTACCGCAACTTCACTGAGCGGAATGTACATTCTCTATTGCAACTGCGTCGACAAGATCACCGGCAACACCATGATCATAGCAGCCGTTATGACCGATGGTGACGTGGCCGATCTGCGCGAAGGCAAGCACGGCCTCTTCTATGACCGCAAGGGCGTGGAGTGGGATGCCACCGTATTCAAGATCATTGACAATCCTATCAGCATACGTCAGGCCTTCTGGGCTCCTTACCGTAAGATAGGACGCTATATCGAGACTACAATTGAGAAGCGTGCCGCCGAGAAGGACAGCAAGGTTATGGCCGATATGACCGCAAAGGTTGACAATGCCGGAAAGGATGGCGGAGCAGAAAAGAAGAAACCGTTCGATATCGCAACATTCGCAGGTATCTTTGCTGCCATCGGCCTGGCTATCGGAGCTATAATGGATGCCATCACCGATATGTCCAAGTCGGTTTCAGACTGGTCATGGTGGAAGTGGCTGATCCTGATTGCCGCAATCATGCTTGTGATATCAGGACCGTCCATGATTCTGGCATGGCTCAAGATCCGCAAGCGTAACCTGTCTCCGCTGCTCAACGCCAACGGATGGGCAATAAACGCTTCGGTCAAGGTCAATATGACATTCGGTGCTACGCTCACCGAGATTGGAAAGAGCCCGCTTAAGGCCGAGCCCGATCCGTTCGCCGACAAGGCACCCTGGTGGAAGAAACTGATCTACTGGCTCATAGGTCTAGGCCTAGTCTTCCTGATCTGCTGGAGAACCAACCTCATCTATTCGCTGACAGGTTATCTCCACGTAGAGAAAGAGCAACCCGCCGCAGTGGTAGCTCCTCCGGCTGAGCCGGCTGAATAATAAAAAAGAGGTCCCGATTTGGGACCTCTTTTTTAGTTGCGGAGGAAGGATTCGAACCCCCGACCTTTAGGTTATGAGCCTAACGAGCTACCTCTGCTCCACTCCGCGATTTCGTTTTGCGAGTGCAAAGATACTCCTTTTGTGCAATCCGGACAAATCTTTTAGTGTTATTCTTTGCCTGATACACATTTTTTGTACTTTTGTAACCCTATTTGAAGCTATGGAGAATCCAAAAACACGACTTCAGTTCATCGCAGCCGCCAAGGACCTCTTTGTAAAGAAGGGTTATGACGAGACCACGATGATAGACATAGCCGAGGAGGCTGGTCTTAGCCGTCGCACCCTCTATGCCTATTTTGAGAGCAAAGTAGAGGTGTTTCAGGCTGTAATCAACAGTGAGGTTGAGAAGGTTCTCAACCAACTTACCGAGATTGCAAGGCAGAACATGCCGGTGCAGCAGAAAATAGTTGAGTTTGTGTTCGGCTATTTCCGTCTTATCAAGGAGACGGTTGACCGCAACGGTACACTCAGATCGGGGTTCTTCCGTAACAGCTGGGGCCTTGAGCATTTCCGTAAGGGATTTGACGTAAAGCAGAAACAGCTGCTTCAGGAGATTATCTCGGAGGGTAAGACATCGGGCGCATTTGATGTGGTCAGCGTAAAGCGTACGGCTGAGATCATGCACAACTGCATGCGCGGATTCGAGGCACCCTACATCCGCGGTAAACTCTGGCAGGGCAATACCAGGGAAGAGATTCGTTTCGAGGCACGCCGTCTTATCTACGGTGCGCTGGGTTATAATGGAGATACTAATAAGCAATAATATTATGGGAAAACTTTCAGGAAAGACGGTGCTCATTACAGGAGCAACCCGTGGAATCGGTCTGGCAATGGCGCAGTTGTTTGCAGCTGAGGGCGCCAACCTGGCATTCGTGTATATCAACAGTGTGGAGAAGGCTGAGGCCATGGAGAGGGAACTCAGTGCCAACGGTATCAAGGCAAAGGGTTACCGCGTGGACGTAGCAAGCTATGAGGGTGCCGCCAAGATGGTAGAAGAGGTTGTCAAGGAATTTGGCAGTATAGATATATTGGTCAACAACGCAGGTATCACACGTGACGGTCTGATGATGCGCATGAACGAGCAGCAGTGGGATGAGGTATTGAATACCAATCTGAAATCGGCCTTCAACTTTATCAAGGCCTGCTCAACACAGATGATGCGTCAGCGCTCGGGTAACATCCTTTGCGTATCATCAGTGGTAGGTTTGCATGGAAACGCCGGTCAGACCAACTATTCGGCATCCAAGGCCGGTCTGATTGGCCTTACCAAGTCTGTTGCCAAGGAGTTTGCTTCACGCGGCATCCGTGCCAACGTGATTGCTCCGGGTTTTGTACTGACCGAGATGACCACAGGCAAGATTCCCGAGGAGAAACTGGCCGAGTGGTGCAAGTCAATTCCCCTGCAGCGCGGTGCTCAGGTAGAGGAGATTGCCAAGGCTGCCCTGTTCCTTGTGTCCGATGACAGTTCATACATTACCGGTCAGGTCCTGCAGGTTGACGGTGGAATGAGCATGTAATGGAGGTACTCTACGAGGATAATCACATTATAATTGTCTCCAAGCGGGCTGGTGAGATAGTCCAGGGCGACAAGACCGGCGACGTTCCGTTGTCGGAGACGGTTGCCGCATACCTTAAGGAGAAATACTCCAAGCCCGGAAATGTTTTTGTTGGTGTGCCGCACCGTCTGGACCGCCCCGTAAGCGGACTGGTGGTGCTGGCCAAGACCAGCAAGGCGCTGTCACGTCTGAACGAGATGTTCCGCGTAGGCAGTGTCGACAAGCGTTATCTGGCTATCGTCAAGAACAGGCCTAAACAGCCTGAAGGCAGGCTTGAGAACTGGCTGGTAAGGAACGAGAAACAGAACCGCTCATATGCATATGACAAGGAGGTGCCCGGCAGCAAGCAGGCAATCCTCAATTATAAAATGGTGGCAAGTTCAGTCAATTATCATCTTCTGGAGATTGAGTTGCTGACAGGACGCCATCATCAGATTCGCTGTCAGCTGGCCAAGATGGGTTGTCCCATCAAGGGTGACCTCAAGTACGGAGCCGAGCGTTCCAACCCTGACGGCAGCATATCACTCCACGCATTCCATGTGACCTTTGAGCATCCCGTGTCACATGAGATGATAGACGTCAAGGCACCCCTGCCTGAGGATTCGCTCTGGCAGAGTTTCAAGGATCAGGTACAGGACCTCTGATTACTGTTGGGGGTTATCTTCAAGAACGTATGCCCTGATGATCTTTACATCAGGATTGGGACGTCCGTTCTTTCCGGTGGCGGGCAGCTTCTCTATTGCCTCGATCACATCCATTCCTTCCGATATCTCACCGAATACGGTATAAAGACCGTCAAGTGTATGGGCACCGCCCACGGTGGTGTACTGCTTGATCTGTTCCTGTGAGTATGCGAACTGGGGACGGGTCTTCATGATGGCATCGGCCTGGTCATTCAGCTGCTCGTTGAGTTTGCTTATCTTTTTCTTCTCACCGTATTTCTGCCATGTGAGGATATCCTTGGCATGCGGCTGGGTGATGGAGTCCTTCACAGCCTGGCGGTAACGCTTGTTGATGACCTTCTCCTGTGCGGGCAGGTTGGAGCTGTTCACCTTCTTGCCGGTTATGATATAGAACTGCTGGCTGGTGGAGTAGTTGAACTGCTTGGTGCTGGCCTGTCCTACGGCTCCGCGCTTGTGGTAGAACTTCCAGGGATTTACCTCTGAGTCGATCCTGTACTCGTCCTCATCGGCATCAATGCCTATCTCCTGTCCGGGTTTGGCGTTCTTGGAATGGACGTCACCGCACTGGATCTTGTATCCTTTCTGAATTCCGAAGAAGAGCTGGTCATCATAGAAACCCTTGCGGGCCAGACGTACCATATTGTGGCGGTGAAGCGGTGTCTCGCGGTAGAGCTTTATGGTGAAGTTGCCCTTTGTAGTCTCAAAACGCACGTACTGATCGGCGTCGAGTATAATGGTATCGGCGTCAACCTCCTCGGCGGGAGCGGCAGCGCCGCTGTTCTTACAGTTTGTGGCAAAAAGCAATGCCATTACGAGCGGAATTCCGATAAGATATTTTTTCATAGTTCCATATGGTTTCTTGACCGCGAATATAGCGAAATAATAGCTGGAAATGTGTTACCTTTGCGCATTAAAACGGAATAATAATCAAAAAAGGATATTTATGAAACCTGCACTCGTTGTTCTGGCAGCCGGAATGGGCAGCCGTTACGGTGGACTCAAGCAGTTGGATGCTCTGGGCCCCAGTGGTGAAACCATTATGGATTACTCAGTGTTTGACGCTATCCGCGCCGGATTCGGCAAGGTGGTGTTCATTATCCGCAAGGACTTTGAGGACGATTTCCGCCGTCTGGTTCTCAAGAAGTATGAGGGTCATGTACAGACCGAGGTTGTTTTCCAGAGCATCAATGACCTGCCCGAGGGTTTCAAATGCCCCGAGGACCGCACCAAGCCCTGGGGTACCAACCATGCAGTGCTCATGGCAAAGGATGTTATCAACGAGCCTTTCTGCGTAATCAACGCCGATGACTTCTACGGCCGTGACTGCTTTGCAGTTATGGGCAAGTTCCTGAGCAATCTGCCCGAGGGCTCCAAGAATGTCTATTCAATGGTAGGTTTCCGCGTAGCCAACACCCTGAGTGAGAACGGTAAGGTATCACGCGGCGTATGTGAGGTTAACGCACAGCGTCATCTGACCACCGTTGTAGAGCGTACCGAGATTATCCGTCGCGAGAACGGCGTATGCTACAAGGACGGTGAGGATTGGGTACGCATCGATGACAACACTCCCGTTTCAATGAACGTATGGGGATTCACCCCTGACTATATGAAGTACTCCGATGACTTCTTCAAGGGCTGGCTCAAGGCCAACATCAACGTGCCCAAGTCAGAGTATTTCATCCCGCTCATGGTGAATGAGCTTATCAATAACGGAACCGCTACCGTTGAGGTACTTGACACAACCGCCAAGTGGTTCGGCGTAACTTACGCTGAGGACCGTCAGGGTGTTGTAGACAAGATTGCGGAACTTGTAAAGGAGGGTGTTTATCCCGCCAAGCTGTTTGCATAAGTGTTTTCGGTAGAGAATCTTAAGGTTGAGTTCGGGGCCCGCCCCCTGTTCCATGATGTCAGCTACGTTGTAGGTGACAAGGACCGTATTGCCCTGGTGGGTAAGAACGGTGCGGGCAAATCGACCATGCTTAAGATCATCGCCGGACTGCAGCAGCCTACATCGGGCACCGTATCCATACCCAAGGAGATGACCATCGGTTATTTGCCGCAGGTAATGAAGCTGTCCGATACACGCACCGTAAGACAGGAGGCCGAGACCGCCTTTGAGGATATTCACAAACTCAAGGAGGAGGTTGAGCGCCTGAACAACCAGATGGTGGAGCGTACCGATTATGAGAGTGAGGAGTATCACGCCCTGATCGACAGGTTCACCCGTGAGAGCGAGCGCTACCAGATGATGGGTGGCGGCAACTACCAGGCGGAACTGGAGCAGGCCCTGCTGGGTCTGGGATTCCGCCGCGATGATTTTGACCGTCCCACAAGCGAGTTCAGCGGCGGCTGGCGTATGCGTGTGGAGCTGGCCAAACTGTTGCTCCGTCATCCGGATGTGCTGCTGCTTGACGAGCCTACCAACCACCTGGACATTGAGAGTATACAGTGGCTCGAGGAGTTCCTGGCTAAGCGCTGCAACGCAGTGATACTGGTCAGCCACGACCGCGCCTTCATAAACAATGTCACCACCCGCACCATTGAGATATCATGCGGCGTGATCTATGACTACAAGGTCAAGTACAACGAGTTTGTGGAGCTGCGCAAGGAGCGCCGCGAACAGCAGCTGCGTGCCTATGAGAACCAGCAGAAGGAGATTGCCGATGCCAAGGATTTCATAGAGCGTTTCCGCTACAAACCCACCAAGGCCGTGCAGGTGCAGAGCCGTATCAAGGCCCTGGAGAAGATAGTTCCCATTGAGATAGATGAGGTGGACAACAAGACCATGCGTCTCAAGTTCCCGCCCGCCATCCGCAGCGGCAACTATCCCGTAATCTGCGAAGGCGTTGCCAAGAGCTACGGTGACCATACGGTATTCAGCGGTGTTGACCTGACCATCAAACGCGGTGAGAAGGTTGCCTTTGTGGGCCGAAACGGTGAGGGTAAGACCACGCTCGTAAAGTGCATCATGGGTGAGATTCCGTTTGACGGAACGCTTACCATCGGCCATAACATACAGATAGGTTACTATGCCCAGAACCAGGCACAGCTGCTTGATGATGAGGTGACGGTTCATGATACCATAGATAACGTGGCTACGGGGCCGATACGCACACGCATAAACGACATCCTGGGTGCCTTCATGTTCGGCGGTGAGGCCGGTCAGAAGAAGGTCAAGGTGCTGTCTGGCGGTGAGCGCAGCCGTCTGGCTATGATACGTCTGCTGCTTACACCCAACAACCTGCTTATCCTCGATGAGCCTACCAACCACTTGGATATGGCATCAAAGGATGTGCTCAAGGAGGCTATCCAGGCCTTTGACGGCACGGTGATTGTGGTAAGCCACGACCGTGAGTTCCTGGACGGACTGGTGAGCAAGGTCTATGAGTTCGCAGACGGTAAGGTCCGCGAGCATCTGGGCGGAATCTATGACTTCCTCCAGAAGAAGAACCTGGACAACCTGGCCGATATAGGCCGCATGAAGGGGGCACCCGCGGTGCAGGCCACGCAGGATCGGGCATCGGCCGGAAAGGAGGATTATGAGGCCAAGAAGGAGCAGGAACGCCGCAAGCGCAAGATACAGAAGAAGATTGAGGAGGCTGAGAAGGAGGTGGAGCGCATCACCAAGGAGATAAAGGACCTTGAGGAGTGGCTGGCTACCCCGGGCGGAGCACAGAACCCCGCCATGTTCGAGGCTTACGGAAAGCTCAAGGATGATCTGGCCAAGGCCGAGGAACGCTGGGAGGAGGCCATGATGGAAGGAGAGAATATTTAGAGACTTACATATCAAAAAGAGTTATGAAAAAACTTACATTAATCACAATTGCATTTGCAGGAATGGCTATGATTTCTTGTAACAATTCCAAGCAGGGTATAGGTATCAAGATGGAGAATCTTGACAAGACCGCAGTACCCGGTGATGATTTTTTCCAGTTTGCTGACGGTGGTTGGAATGCTGCTCATCCGCTTACCGACGAGTATGCACGTTTTGGCAGCTTTGACCAGCTGGCCGAGGATAACCGCGAGCAGTTGAAGGGTCTTATCGATGAGATCGTGGCTGCAGACAACGAGCCCGGCTCAAACGCACAGAAGATTGCCGATCTCTATAAGCTGGTGCTTGATACCGCACGCCGCGAGAAGGAGGGACTTGCTCCCCTGAAGCCCTGGATCGAGAAGATCGAGGCTGTTAAGGACCGCAAGGAGATATTCCCCCTCATGACAGAGCTTGACCTGAACGGTCTTGCAGGCAACTATTTCAGTCTGGGTATCGGCGCCGATATGATGGACAGCAAGTCTAACCTTGTAAGCATAGGTCAGGGCGGTCTTTCACTCGGTGAGAGAGAGTATTACCTGGATAAGGATGAGGCTACCACTGCTATCCGTGAGGCCTTCAAGAAGCACATCGTACGTATGTTCACACTGTGCGGTTTCGATGAGAAGACCGCTCAGAAGAAGATGGAGGATGTCATGCTGATTGAGACCCGCATCGCTGAGAAGTCATATACCAACGTTGAGATGCGTGATCCGGCTGCCAACTATCACAAGATGCCGTTCGAGCAGCTCAAGAAGGATTTCAAGGGTATTGACTGGCAGTACTATTTTGACCAGCTGGGTCTTTATGACTGCGACTTTGTAGACGTAGGTCAGCCCGAGCCCATCCACGAGGTTGAGGCTATCCTGGCCAATGTTCCCGTTGAGGCTCACAAGTCATATATGGAGTGGCAGCTCATTGACAACTGCGCATCCAGACTGACTAAGGCACTTGATGACGCCAACTTTGATTTCTACGGCAAGATCCTGAGCGGACGTCAGGAGCAGCAGCCCTGGTGGAAGCGCGCCACATCATCCGTAAGCGGTGCACTGGGTGAGGCCATCGGTCAGCTCTATGTTGAGAAGTACTTCCCCGCAGAGGCCAAGGAGCGTATGGTTACTCTGGTAAAGAACCTGCAGATTGCTCTGGGCCAGCGTATTGACGATCAGGATTGGATGAGTGATGAGACCAAGGCCCGCGCTCATGAGAAACTGGATGCCTTCTATGTAAAGATCGGTTATCCCGACAAGTGGAAGGATTACTCAAAGCTCACTATCGATCCCGCCAAGAGCCTGTTCGATAATCAGATTGCCATGAGTCATTTCTTCTGGCAGGATAACGTAGAGCGCAAGTACAAGAAGCCGGTAGACAACACAGAGTGGTTCATGACCCCGCAGACTGTAAACGCTTACTACAATCCTACGACCAATGAGATCTGCTTCCCCGCAGGTATCCTTCAGTATCCGTTCTTTGACATGTCAGCTGATGATGCATTCAACTACGGTGCCATCGGCGTTGTTATCGGCCATGAGATGACTCACGGATTCGATGACCAGGGCCGTCAGTTCGACAAGGACGGTAACTTTGCTGACTGGTGGGCCGAGGGTGACGCCGACAAGTTCAAGGAGCATGTTCAGGTTATCGTTGACCACTTTGACGGTATCAAGGTTCTGCCTGACCTGAATGCCAACGGTTCACTCACACTGGGTGAGAACATCGCTGACCACGGCGGTCTGATGGTTGCTTATCAGGCATTCAAGAACGCCACCAAGGACGCTCCTTTGAAGACTGTGAACGGTTTCACTCCCGAGCAGCGTTTCTTCATGGCTTATGCAGGTGTATGGGCCGGCAACATCCGTGACGAGCAGATCCGCAACCAGACCAAGAGTGATCCTCATGCACTGGGTCGCTGGCGTGTAAACGGTACACTGCCTCACATTGACGCCTGGTACGAGGCATTCGGCGTAACTCCCGACAATGCACTCTATCTGGCACCTGAAAAGAGAGCACGTATCTGGTAAATGATTAAAGGAGCAGGGATTAGAGAGGACTATCTGGACCGGAGCGTGAGCCCCGGCCAGGACTTCTACCGTTTCAGCTGCGGAGGCTGGCTTGACGCCAACCCTCTGCCTGATGACTTTCCCTGTTACGGTACATACGATGAGCTTGCTGAACTTAACCGTAAGCAGCTCAAGGAACTTATAGACGGCATCACTGCGCAGGACA
>JAEEGJ010027292.1_pt1 | contig 11481 bp, 6 predicted proteins | sample 8958761 | NCBI WGS metagenome assembly JAEEGJ01 (sample SAMN16246546, study PRJNA631951) | gut metagenome | biome: gut microbiome; feature: rumen; material: RS-attached | host: Bos | place: Iran: Karaj | collected 2018-10
AACATTATCACGGTCTGCTTCATCGAGAACGTGGATCCGGTGGGCGTGCATACCGGCGACTCTTTCTGTACCGCGCCCATGCTGACCATTCCGGAAGATGTGCAGCAGGAGTTGCAGCGCCAGGCTTATAAGATTGTAGAGCATATCGGTGTCATCGGCGGCACCAACGTGCAATTTGCCCGGAACCCGAAAGACGGCCGTATCATCGTCATTGAGATTAATCCCCGCACCTCCCGGTCGTCCGCTCTTGCATCCAAGGCCACCGGTTTCCCCATCGCGCTGGTATCTGCCAAACTGGCCAGCGGCCTGACCCTGAAGGACCTGCCCTGCGGCAAGTACGGAACCCTGGACAAGTACGTGCCGGACGGAGATTATATTGTTGTGAAATTTGCCCGCTGGGCCTTTGAAAAGTTCAAAGGCGTGGACGACAAACTGGGTACCCAAATGCGTGCCGTGGGCGAAGTCATGAGCATCGGCAAGAATTATAAGGAAGCCTTTCAGAAAGCCATCCGTTCCCTGGAAAAAGGACGTTACGGCCTGGGTCATGTAAAGAATTTTGACAAACTCAGCAAGGAAGAACTGCTGACTCTTCTGCGCACGCCGTCTTCCGAACGTTACTTCCAGATGTATGAAGCCCTGCGCAAAGGCGCCACGGTGGATGAGATTTTCAACATCACCTGGGTGAAGCATTACTTCGTGGAGCAGATGAAAGAACTGGTGGAAGAGGAAGAAGCCCTGCTGCAGTACAAAGGCACGGTACCCCCGGCAGAAGCCCTGGCGCAGGCAAAGAAAGACGGCTTCTCCGACAAATACCTCAGCGAGATTCTGGAAGTATCCGAAGACGACATCCGTCATGCCCGGGAAAAGATCGGAGTAGTGGAAGCCTGGGACGGCGTCCATGTAAGCGGTACGCAGAACAGCGCTTATTTCTATTCCACGTATAACGCGCCGGACAACAACCCGGTTTCCGATAAACGGAAGATTATGATCCTTGGCGGAGGTCCCAACCGCATCGGCCAGGGCATTGAGTTTGACTACTGCTGCGTCCACGCGGCCATGTCCCTGAAGAAGCTGGGCTTTGAGACTATCATTGTCAACTGCAACCCGGAAACGGTTTCCACGGACTACGATACGTCCGACAAACTGTACTTCGAACCTCTGACGCTGGAAGATGTGTTAAGCATTTACTATAAAGAAAAACCGGTAGGCGTCATCGCCCAGTTCGGCGGCCAGACCCCGCTGAACCTGGCTGACAAACTGAAAGAAGAAGGCGTTAACATTTTAGGTACCACGCCGGAAGTCATCGACCTGGCGGAAGACCGTGACCAGTTCCGCATGGTTATGGACAAACTGGGTATTCCCATGGCAGAATCCGGCATGGCCAGCACGGTGGAACAGGCCATTGAACTGGCCCACAGCATCGGTTACCCGGTCATGGTGCGCCCGTCCTTTGTACTGGGTGGCCGCGGCATGGAAGTGGTCCACGACGACGAGCAGATGAAAGACTATATGGCGGCAGCCATCGGCGTAACGCCGGACCGCCCAATCCTCATCGACCGGTTCCTGCACAACGCGCTGGAATGTGAAGCGGATGCCATCTCCGATGGCAAAGACGCTTTTGTTCCCGCGGTGATGGAACATATCGAACTGGCCGGCATCCATTCCGGGGACAGCGCCTGCATCCTGCCCAGCCGGCAGATTTCCGAAGAAAACCTGAAGACCATTAAAGAGTACACCCGCAAGATTGCGGTAGAGATGAACGTAGTGGGCCTGATGAATATGCAGTACGCCATCGAGGACGGCAAGGTGTATGTGCTGGAAGCGAACCCCCGTGCGTCCCGGACCGTGCCGCTGGTGTCCAAGGTCTGCGGCATACGTATGGTACCGTTGGCAACGGATATCATCACCGGTTCTCTGACCGGGCGTCCGTCCCCGGTGCCGGGTCTGAAAGAAAAACACATTCCGTATTACGGCGTAAAAGAAGCGGTGTTCCCCTTCAACATGTTCCCGGAAGTGGATCCTGTCCTGGGGCCGGAAATGCGTTCTACCGGCGAAGTGCTGGGCCTGGCTGAAACTGTGGGCGAAGCCTACTTTAAAGCCCAGGAAGGCGCCAAGTCAGTGCTGCCTCTGAACGGGACGGTGCTGCTTTCCATCAGCGACGCGGATAAGGACGGTGCTGTGGATGTTGCCAGAGCGTTCCATGAAGACGGCTTCAAAATTATCGCCACGGAGGGAACAGCGAAACTGATCAGCGAGGCGGGCATCCCGGTTGAGAGGGTCAACAAGATTTATGAAGGCCAGCCGAACATTGAAGACTGGATCATCAACGGCAAGATCCAGCTGATTGTGAACACGCCGGCCGGCAAGACGGCGGCCCACGACGACAGCTACCTGCGCAAGGGCGCCATCAAGCACCGTGTAACCTACATTACCACCATGGTGGCAGCGAAAGCGGCGGCGGAAGGCATCAACCAGATGAACAAGCATGGCAACAGCGAAGTGCTGTCGCTGCAGGAATGGCACGGGCTGATTCATTAATAATTACAAAGTAAAAAAACGCTGCGACGCCTTACCGGCTGCAGCGTTTTTTATCTTTAAATAATTAACAGCTGTACCACACACGATGGTACAGCTGTTTGTAAATATAACACCTGAGCGTTTTTACGCAAACTTCTTGCCGGTGAGTAATTCGTAAGCTTCTTTGTACTTGGCAATAGTCTTTTCGATGATATCCTGGGGCAGGATTTCCGCGTTGTTGGCTTTCAGGTAGTCGCGGACAAACTGTTTGTCATAGGAAGGCTGGGATTTGCCGGCTTCGTAACCTTTCAGGGGCCAGAAACGGCTGTTATCGGGTGTCAGCATTTCGTCGGCCAGCACGACGTTGCCTTTTTCATCCAGACCGAATTCAAATTTTGTATCGGCGATGATGATGCCGCGTTCCAGCGCATAATCTGCGCACTTTTTGTACAGGGCCAGGGTCAGGTCGCGCATCTTTTCCATGTACTCTTTGCCTTTGCCGGGGAAGAATTTCTCTACCCATACGATGCCTTCTTCCATGGAGATGTTCATGTCATGTTCACCAACCGGGGCTTTCGTGGAAGGGGTGAAGAGGGGTTCCGGTAATTTCTGGCATTCCTGTAAACCTTCCGGCAGTTCGATGCCGCAGATTTTGCCTTCTTTTTTATAGCTTTCCCAGCCGCTGCCGGTGATATAGCCGCGTACAACGCACTCTACGGGCAGCATTTCCAGCTTCTGGGTCTTCATGCTTCTGCCTTCAAACTCCGGGGTCTGGAAAAATTCCGGCATGTCTTTCGTATCGATGGAAATCATATGATTGGGCACGATATCCCTGGTAAAATCAAACCAGAACTTGGACATCTTGTTCAGGACAGCGCCTTTTTCCGGCACCGGGTCTTTCAAAATTACATCAAATGCGGAAATGCGGTCAGTGCAGACCATGATCAAACTGTCGCCCAGATCGTACAGCTCCCGGACCTTGCCGGATTTAAAGGGTTTGTATTCTTTCATATTGGTCTTCCTTTCTGTATTAAAAAATACACACTAAATTTTAGCACAAACCGGCATGTAGTTACAAGGTGTTTTTTAGCAATTACGACTCTGAGGTAAAAAAATTGTTGTTTAATGGTTTCACTTTTTACAAATTTATGATAAAATGTCTTCACATACTCGCTTTGAGGCGAGCTGCGCATTGTTTAGTCCCTTAGCAGCCGTCGTATTTACTGCGGGTTTTTGCAGAAAACGCCTGACACGGTTGGGTGGAATAAGAGGGGTTGTTTTATCATGTCAATTCAGTTGATGATTGTTGTGTTGTATGTCGTGATGCTGTTCGCGATTTCGTTCTATGTGAAGCGCAGGGCAGAAACCAGTGCCACGGAATACCAGTTCGCCGGCCGCAAGTTCGGTGCGCTGCTGATTGCCGTCAGCGTTACTGGCATGGCGGTGGGAGCAGCTTCTACCGTAGGCGTGGCGGAAAGTGCTACCCGCATCGGTCTGTCTGCCGGCTGGTACAACGGAGCCTGGTCCATCGGCGCCATCTTTATGGGTCTGGTGGCGGCGGGCAAGTACCGTAAACTGGAATGTACTACCGTACCGGAACTGTTCGAGCGCTGCTACGATAAAAAGGCGCGCATCATCAGTGTAATCGGCCTGGCTATTATTTTATCCTGCATCACGTCACTGCAGTTTGTGGCGGGCGGTTCCATCCTTTCCACCCTGATGCCTGATGTGTTCACCATGAAAACGGGCATGATCACCAGCGCCGTTGTGTTTATCGGCATTACGGTCATCGGCGGCATGTGGTCCTCGGGCCTTTCCAGCGTATTGAGCGTGCTGATTATTTATCTGGGCATCATCTTTTGTATGGTGAAGATCCTGATCCGTGACGGCGGGATGGCGGGCATCGTGGCCAAGCTGCCGCCCATGCCCTTTGACTGGGCGGATCCTTTCGGCGGCCTGACCATGGCCATGCTGATGGGTTGGATCATCGTCATGATGACCCAGACTGTAAGTGGCGCTCCGGTACAGATTGCCACCAGCTCCAAATCGGAAAGCGCGGCCCGGAACGGTTTTATTCTGGGTGGTCTGATCATTTTCCCCATCGGCTTCTTTTCCGCTGTGTTAGGTATGGCGGCCAAAGCCCAGTATCCGGACATCAATCCCACTCTGGCTTTGCCTCAGATTATCATGAGTCTGGATCCGTTCTCTTCCGGCATCACGCTGGCGGCTCTGTGGGCGGCTGACGTTTCTACGGCCTGCACTATTTTGCTGGGGGCCGGCACCCTGATTGCCCAGGATATTTATAAACGCTTTTTCAATCCGGACATTACCCCGGATAATTATATGAAGGCTAGCCGCTTCATCATCTTTGCGGTAGGCCTGGTAACCCTGTGGATGGCTTTCAATGCCGTAGGCATCGTGAAGATGATGCTGACAGGCCTGAGCCTGACCACGGCTTTCACGCTTGTCTTTCTGGCTACCATGTTCGCGCCGGGACTGTGCCGCCGCAACACGGCCTTCTATACCACGCTGGCAGGGTTGCTGGGGCTTCTGGCCTGGCAGATTTTCCCGTCTGTGCGGGTACTGCCGCATCCCATTTACTTTGAATGGATTATCTGCACCATCACGCTGCTGATTGTAAGGGTCATTGATAAAGAACCCATTACACCGCCGGCGATGAAGAAAGACATTGAGTGAATTCGCTTTTGACGTAACTCAAATCAAAAGAGAATTACAAATTAAAAAGAGCAGGCATAAGCAAAACATAGGAACCGATTGCGTTATTCCATGAGATGAAATGAGACGCCTGTGGCTTCGACTTTTTGAGGTGCGAAGCACCGAGTTTCGAAGCCACAGGCGAATGAGTCCATGTAATAGCAATCGGTTCCGTTTTTGCGTTGCTTGTTCTTTTTGTTTATTCTTTTTCTTTTGCTTCTGCTTTTGCCTTCTTCTGTTCTTCTTTTAAAATCGCACCCGCTTTGTCTTTGATTTTGCAGATGCGGTCTGTCCAGGCGAACAGTTCCGGCAAATCGTAATCACCGGCATGTCCGTAACCCCAGGCCACCTTGAAGTCAACAGACTTGCCGTTGTTCTTTAATTTCAAGGCAAGCAGCGCCGGGATGGCTAAAGCGGTATCACGGTCCAACGCACCGTGGCGGATGCGCCAGTGGGGTGCGGTCTGCACTTTCGTCCGGCCGATGTAGTACATGGGATTCATCATGGTAATAATACTACTGTCTGCCATGTACAGGGACAAATCCAGCTTGTCTTTTTCCATCTGTTCTTCCAGAGCTGTTTTTTGCAGCCGCAACGCTTCAACCGGGGATGCGTTACGGACTGTTTCCGCTTTTTCTTTGCGAATAGTCTCTTCTTCTTTCAGGGAAGGAACCTTTACTGATTTGCTGTGCTCCAATGCAAACCGGGTGAAGTGTTTATTCGTAATATCGTATGTTCCGAATTCATTGTTCTCACCGGTGGACAGGTCAAAGGCATCGAAAGCCGGAACGCCTTTCAGGCGTTTTACGGCAGCAACGTATTTGTCAAAATCCATATGTACCGCGATATTGTCGCTGACAGTCAGCCAAGGTGTTTTGCTGACATCTTCACCGGTGTCGATGGCATCCTGAGCGGATTTCAGATACAGGGATTCAATATATTCGCGGAAGAGGCCGTCTCCGTTTGGCGACAGATTCAAACGGTTGCCGAGAGAGTCGCGTAAATCCAGTCCGTTCAGATATTCTGTAAATTTTTCTTTTAATTCTGCAGAAATCTCTTTCTGTTCCGGTGTGATGGCTGTGCCTTTAACTGCTTCCGCCGGGGCGTTGGCCGGACGGTCCTGTACTGTGCCGCCGGGTGAAGCGTTGTTGGCTGCAGGCGGCATTCTTCTTGCCGGGCCGGCGTTATAATATTCACTTGCATTATGGAACATCCACTCGTAAGCCATGTCCGCATTTTCCAGGTTGGTGATGGGGCAGTAGGTCATGGCGGCAAAAATATCATCCCGTTCTCTGGCCGCACCCAGTTCATTGAAATAAGGCTGGTATTCCTTCGCGTTGCCCGCAGCGCCTAACAGGGCAGACAGGGCGCCCCCCGCGCTGGTACCGCTGGAAATGATTTTTTCCGTATCGCCGGCGGGAATGCGTCCGGCCTTGCGGTTGTGGCGCACGAAACGTACCGCGGCTTTGTAATCGACAATCAATGCAGGTGCTTTGCCTGTTTCATAACCATTCTTATGTTTCAGGGAACGGCCCCGGACCGCAGGGGAGACTACCACGTAACCGTTACTCAGGGCATACAGGGCGGCGTTGGCGCCGCCATAACGCGATTCTTCAAGGGGCTCTTCTATTTTTCCGGGCATATAGCCTCCCACACCATTAGGCATAAAGATGGGCGCGGTTTTTGCAGTAAAGCCGTTGACGGTTCCGCCGTTGAAGTAAGCTTCCGGAATATAAACGCTAAGCATCTGGCTTTCCGGATCGTAAGGCTTTCTCACATATACAAGATTTTCGTAGGCGCGGAAAGTCACCGTCTCACCGTTGGCGTTCATAGTTCTTTTGGTATAATCGCCGGGGTCAAAGTCGATGCTGAATTCCTGCCGGTTTTTAAACGCGGCAGCAAAGGCTTCGTCCTTATTGCGCTGCTCTTTAACACGGTTTTTCAAAAAAGCTTCCCTTTGCAGTTGCAGATTTTTGATTTCTTTCAATAACGCATTTTCTTCTGCCAGTTCTTCTTTGGTCGGCAGGTTGTTGTTAAAAGGAGGAATCGCGCTGCCGGGAATGCCTTCGCCGTCTTTGAGGAACTCGTTCTTTACGGGTTTAGATTCAGCGGAGTGGTCGGCAGCAACCTGCTGTTCTGCCGATTTCGGCTGTGCAGCGGATTTTCCGGTTTTTGCCGTAGCTTTGCTGTTTGTTGCTTCCTGTGTAACAGTTGCTTCGTCCTTCGCAACAGTTTCCGCAAAAACGGGAGCGGCAATCATAACGCCCTGCAACAGGGACGCGACAATGGCTGCAGCCAGATAATTTTTAACAAAATATGATTGAAAAAGCATGGCGGTTACTCCTTGTATATTATGAATAGAATGATATAAATCCATATTAATTTATTATATCACATTTTGCGGGCTGAGATAAGAGCGTGGAGCCTTGGAAGTCAGCCCGCTGTTTCTGAATGAAACCAACTCCGCTAAACATCATACTATACTTGCTGATTCCCCTGGAGTATCAGTGCTGCTAATTTGATTTACAACAAATCCGGGTGTAAAAACACCCGGATTTTTTTCGCAATCCAGCACGGTTGCTGGGATTTGACCCCACGTATTCATTAATATATAAGATAGACAGTTTATGTGTCTGTACAGGCGAAGCCGACAGATAAAACTGTCAAACTGTATGAGAGCAGGGGCATAGAGTTTTGCCGCCCCGGAGCGCTTTTTCCATTAGTTTCTAAACTTTGTTACCTTGTAATCATAAGGACAGACTGATTTTCAACTCTTTATCAATTTTCATTTCATCCGGCGTGACCTTGCACGTATAAGCTAACAGCTGTACGCCGGCATTTTGTGCTTCACTCAGCGCATCCGCAAATTGCGGGTGCATTTTTCTGTTGGGGGTGAAGTACCGTGCGCGTTCCATCTGAACCACGAACAGGACGTAGGTTTCAAATCCTTCTTCATGGCACCGGATCAGTTCACGGACATGTTTCACGCCTCGTTCCGTCGGCGCATCGGGAAAAAGGACGACGCTGTTGTCTTCCAGCGTGACCCCTTTGACTTCGAGAAAAACTCTGCGAGGGTTGGTTGTTTCATTTTCTGTTGGCGTCTGGGTGGGGCCTGTCCGTTTCGTTTCTGTATTGCATTCTAGGTAAAAATCGAAACGGGAATTACCGTATTTGTATTCCGGTTTCATAAAAACTATTTTTTTAAAAGGCGACGCGCCGGATTGCAGCCATTCTTTTACGGCGGCGTTGGGAGCCTGGGAGTCCATGTTGACAAGAAAAGTGTTGTGCGTTTCAGGAGTGCTCTTAACATTTTGAGAAGTAGTTCCTGTGTTTGCAAAAACGGTTTGGCTTTCGATTATTTTTTCCACTGCGATCAGATCAAATTTTGTTTTGCGCTGCGGGTTACCGCTTACGGAACAGTAAACGGTGCAACCGGGGATTAACAGTTCACGGCAGCGCCCGGTATTTTTCACGTGGCAGACTTCTTCTTTTCCGTTGATAAGCACATGTGCGATGAAACGGTTAGGACGTTGCAGGAATATTCCGGGCACAACCTGGTTGTATTTCATGACATATTACCTTTCTTTATTATAGTTAAAGAGTATGATATAATATAACGATAAGACATTTAACAAAAAATGTAAAGGGCGTAATGTAACAGACAGTATGGAACTGCAGCGTACAGGGTAACGCAAGTGAACAGGAAACGTGAGGACGACGATGCGAAACTATCCGAAGTTTTATATAACAAAAAAGGGGGAGCGCGCGGCCCGGGGCGGGCATCCCTGGGTGTACGGGGAAGAAGTGACCCGGGTGGAGGGGCGTTATGCCAACGGCGACCTGGTGGACGTGGTGACGGACAAAGGAAAATATCTCGGCACCGGTTTTGTCAATGACAACAGCAAGATCCGGGTGCGCATCCTCAGTACCAACACCAATGACAAATTTGACGAGGCCTTTTGGGAACGGCGGCTGCAATACGCGCTGGATTACCGCAAAACGGTGATGCCCGGGGACGATTACAAATGCTGCCGCCTCATCTTCGGCGAGGCGGATCAGTTCCCGGGGTGGACGGTTGACCGCTACAACGACCTGCTGGTGATCCAAACCTTATCCCTGGGAATGGAACAGCGCAAACATGTGCTGATCCCACTGCTGGTTAAGCTGTTGCGAAAAGACGGTGCAACCATTACCGGCGTGTATGAGCGGAACGATGTAAAAATCCGCCTGCTGGAAGGATTGGAAGAGGGAAAGGGATGGTTTGCGCTGGAAGGCGAAGTTCCTCCCGCATCTCCTGTGACCACGATTTGTGAAAACGGTATTGTGTACGATGTAGATGTGGAGAACGGACAAAAGACGGGGTTCTTTCTGGATCAGAAATATAACCGGCAAAGTGTGGCTCGTATTGCGAAAGGCAAACACGTGCTGGACTGTTTTACTCATACCGGAAGTTTTGCCCTGAATGTGGCCAAAGGCGGAGCGGCTCATGTGACAGCAGTGGATGTGAGCGGCGAAGCCTGCCGGATGACAGCGCTTAACGCGGAAAAGAACGGCGTGGCGGACCGGATGGAGGTAGTGCAGGCCGATGTGTTTGCGCTGCTGGACAAATTGGAGGCGGAACACACCCGGGACTACGATTTTATCATTCTGGATCCGCCGGCCTTTACCAAGAGCCGCAAGACGGTGCGGAATGCCACTGCAGGTTACAAAGACATCAACATGAAAGCCATGAAGCTGTTGCCCCGGGGCGGATATCTGGCCACCTGCAGCTGCTCCCATTTTATGAAAGAAGAACTGTTTGTGGAAATGTTGCACGAAGCGGCTTCGGAAGCCCATGTGCAGCTGCGCCAGATCGAAGCGCGGCAGCAGGCGCCGGACCATCCTGTTTTATGGAATGTGCCGGAGACGAATTACCTGAAGTTTTATATTTTCCAGGTAGTGTAGGAGTTTATGCTGTTGGGGTTTGGCAAAACCGTGTTGTAAGAATGATTTTAAAAATTGGGCTGTGTAACTTTATGTTGTTATAGTATGCGAAACCGGTTCTGCGTTTTATATGTTGATGAGTTTTAAAAAGAAAGAGGAATATTTATGAAACTGATTTCCTGGAATGTGAACGGGCTGCGGGCCTGTATGACCAAAGGCTTTGCGGATTTTATGACGGCGGCGGACGCGGATATCTTCTGCGTGCAAGAAACCAAGATGCAGCGGGAACAGGCGACCTTTGATTTCCCCAACTATTTTGAATACTGGAACAGCGCGGAGAAAAAAGGTTATTCCGGTACGGCTGTGTTCACGAAGGAAGAGCCGCTTAACGTTACGTACGGCCTCGGTATCGACGAGCATGACCACGAAGGCCGTGTCATCACCTGTGAGTTCCCGGAGTTTAATCTGGTAAATGTGTACACGCCTAACTCCCAGGACGGACTGACCAGGCTGGCGTACCGGCAGGTGTGGGAAGACGCTTTCCGCAATTATCTGCTGGAACTGGACGCGAGGAAACCGGTGCTGGTCTGCGGCGATTTAAACGTGGCCCACAACAATATCGATTTGAAAAACTGGAAGACCAACCGGGGCAATGCCGGTTTCACCGATGAAGAACGGGGCAAGTTCACGGAACTGCTGGCCGCCGGTTTCACCGACTCGTTCCGCTATCTGTATCCGGATAAAGAAGGCACTTACTCCTGGTGGTCTTACCGATTCAAAGCCAGAGAGAAGAATGCCGGTTGGCGTATTGACTACTGGCTGGTATCCAACCGCTGGCAGGACAAGATTGAAGACAGCCTGATTTATACGGACGTGTTCGGCAGCGACCACTGCCCGGTGGGATTGTTGTTAAGGTGATTTGTTGCACATAATAGTATGTGACAGGGAAAAGATATGAGCAAACCGTCGGAAACGATTACGTAATTCCATGAGATGAAATGAGCCGTTGTGGCGAGACTGTTTGAGGAGCGAAGCTCCGAGTTTCGAAGCCACAGGCGAATGAATCCATGGAATAGTAATCATTTACGGGTTTGCGATATCTTTCCCTGAAGCATACTTTAGATACAGACGAACAGTTACAAAGAGGCACATATGGATTTTGCAATCAAAGCCCCATTCCAGCCTGCGGGCGACCAGCCCCAGGCTATCGAAAAACTGGCGGCAGGCATTGAGCAGGGCATGCGCTCCCAGGTGCTGCTGGGCGCGACAGGCACAGGCAAGACCTATACCATCGCCCAGGTCATCGGCAAAGTGCGGCGGCCCACC
>JAEEGJ010027294.1_pt1 | contig 11481 bp, 6 predicted proteins | sample 8958761 | NCBI WGS metagenome assembly JAEEGJ01 (sample SAMN16246546, study PRJNA631951) | gut metagenome | biome: gut microbiome; feature: rumen; material: RS-attached | host: Bos | place: Iran: Karaj | collected 2018-10
TGGCGGCATCCTACGCTTCAACGGACAGACCTTTACCCACTTACCTGGTACAGCCTGTTACCGTTGTATGTTCAAGGAGCCGCCTCCCGTTGGTGCTGTACCCACCTGTTCGCAGGCGGGAGTATTAGGTGCCATCGCAGGTATGTTGGGAACCATCCAAGCAGCTGAGACACTGAAATACTTTACAGGTGTAGGGGAGGTGCTGACCAACCGTCTGCTGGCGTTTGATGCCAAGACGATGCAGTTCCGCACTGTGCCAGTGAAGCATCGTGACTCGTGCGCCATCTGCGGCTCCAATCCTACGATTGATCACCTTATTGATTACGAACAGGCCGCGTGCGACTTGAAACATTAGACATTAAACATTAAAGATTAAACATTAAATTTCAGAAACATTAGACATTAAATGAAGATTCCACAGAACATTATAGAAGAACTGATTGAACAGGCGGAGAAGGATGCGCCTGATGAGTCGTGCGGCTATCTTTTGGGGATAGGTGACGAGGTCACTGAGAACTATTGGATGGAGAATATCGACCACTCTTCGGAACACTTCTCATTTGCCCCCAAGGATCAGTTTGCTGCTCTGCGCTATGCCCGTGAAAAAGGATTGAAGATCCTTGCCAACTGGCATTCACATCCTGCTTCGCCCTCGCGCCCCTCACAGGAGGATTTGCTCCTGGCTAATGACCCTTCGATCCGTTATGCCATCCTCTCGTTGCTTGATGGAGAACCGAAATTGAATTCCTTCAAGATTCTGAACGGTGAGGTGGTGGACAAGGAGGTACACCTTTAAACTTAAACCGGTTTATCCGCGATGTGTCCGTCAGAAACTGTTGTCGGTTAAAGTTTCTGAGCGTGACGCATCGCTTTTTTTAATCATTTTTACACTTATACCATAGGTGCGGTATATGAAATGCCGCAAAATCGGGATTGTAGGTATATGGAAATCGCCGTACCTTTGCACCGTGAAACATTAGACATTAAATTTCAGAAACAATAAATATTAAATATTATAGGATTATGAAGACAATGAATCGAATGCGAATGCAAGATTGCTGGTGTTGTAGCTGTATGATGGCTATGGCGATGAAAGGAAGTGTATATATTATAAAAGGTGTAGAACAAATAAAACAAAAAGAATATGAAAAAAATAGCATTAACAATCGCAATATTATTGAGTCTCAACATCAGTACCATTTGGGCTGAGGGTAATTCAACCAACGCGAGCAGCGTTCACTATGTGAAAGCACCGCATTTTGCCCGTCCGTTGATAGAGAAGTGGATAACCGAATATGCAAAAACACAGCCTGGCGTAGAGTTCCAGATTGCCAAAGGTAATCAGAAACGGGCTAATATCGATCTGAATGTCGTATTCGACCATCAAGATACAAAACCACAAGACTTTAGCCATATTGTTTATTTCGGAGAGTTCGCCGTGCTGCCTATCACAGCCAGTGGCAGTGAAGCTGCGAAAGTGCTGCAGGGCAAGCACTTGAACTCGAAGAAGCTGAAGCAGCTTTATTTCCTCGGTGACGAATTCGATGATGAAGTAAAGAAGAACAAACAGTTCGAAAAACTCGTGATCTATAGCGGCAGCAATGCCACATCGGTTGCCTCATCCTTTGCCCATAACTTTGGTGAGGAGAGCAGTAACTTCCGTGGTAAGCGCATCTCTGGCGACGATCTGTTCCTGAATACAGCTCTGTCGAAGGATCCGTTGGGTGTTTCCTTCAATGCACTGCCAAACATCTTCGACCTGCAGAGTCGTCACCTGAAGAGCGACTTGGCACTTGTTGGTCTCGACCTGAAAAAAGAACTGGAAAAAAGTTTCAGCGAGAATGGCTCACTCGACGATGTGCTCAACATCCTTGAGAACGGAAAGCCCACAGAGATAACTATAGAGAAAGTCGGTATCGAATATAATAATTCCGATGATGCCGTGAACAATTTCCTTCATTGGGTACTGGAGAATGGTGTCAAGTATAACCACGAGTATGGCTTGCTGAATCTCGACAAGAAAGAGACCAATGCACAGATTAGTAAGATACAGAGTGTATTGACCGCACAAAAATAACGGATAACGAAGCAACACAAAGATTAAATAACACAATAAGATTAGTTTTATGGTAAAAAGATTGTTTATTGCAACGCTCGTTGCGATAGGGCCCTTATTGGCCTTAGCTCAGAACGTGATTACAGGTCGGGTAATCGATGCCAAGACGGGCGAGCCCCTGATTGGTGCATCGGTTATTGTAAAGACCGACAGGCAAGGAGTGGCTACAGATGTGGATGGCAACTTTAGTCTTACTACAAATAAAGAGTTCCCACTGACGCTGCATCTCGATTTTGTGGGCTACCGTGGTTTAGATCTTGATGTCTATGACAATTCTGAGCCTGTCGAGATTAAGCTTCAAGAAAACTACCGCTTCACAGATGAAATCGTTGTCATCGGCTACGGCCAGCAGAAGAAAGGAGACCTTGTGGGATCTGTTTCATCTGTTGATGTTGCCGAAATAACCAAAGGTGTCAGTGCATCTATTAACGGTCTTCTTGAAGGTTCTGTTGCTGGACTGCAGGTAACCCCGACATCAGGTCAGCCAGGTGCAGGAACATCTCTTCGCATCAGAGGTGGTAGTTCGGTACAAGGAGGTAATGAACCTCTTTATGTAATAGACGGTTTCCCTATTTATAATCAAAGCAATTCTTCTGGTGTATTCAATATCAAGGAAACAGGTTCCCAGATGGGAAGTCCCACACATGAGACCATAGATCCTCTTTCAATGCTGAATCCTGCAGATATAGAGTCCATATCAGTCCTTAAAGATGCTTCAGCCACTGCTATCTATGGTTCAAGAGGTGCTAATGGTGTGATTATAATAACAACTAAAAAAGGAAAGAGAAATGATCGTGCCCAGATTTCCTACGATGGAAGCATAGGTTGGCAAAAACATAATAAAAAGTTTGATGTCTTAAATGCTACAGAGTTTGCCCAACTTAAAAATGACGCAATGTATGATGATAATCCTCAAGGAGGCAAATACCAGTACAAAAGTCAGGAAGAAATCAATAGTTTGGGCAATGGTGTAGACTGGCAGGATGAAGCTTATAGAAATGCACTGATAACAAATCATCAGTTAAGTGTTAGTGGAGGTAATGATAAGATACGCTACGCTGTATCTGGTGGTTATTACAAGCAAGATGGTATTCTTCGGAACACAGGGTTTGACAGATTCTCTGGTAGAATTAATTTGGATAGCAAACTCACAAAGAAACTTACAGTAGGTATCACAGCCAATGTCAGTTATAGCAAAACCCAGACCCCACCTTCAGGTCTTGTGTATTCTTTACTTCAGTCTCCAGCAACAGCTTCTATATATGAAGAAGATGGAAGCTATGTCTACCTGAATCCATTTGAAACAGTATGGACAAATCCTATTGCTGCACTCAACAGTATTGAGAACAAGTCAAAGGATTTACGAGTCATTGCTACAGGTTTTGGTGAATATGAGTTTATCAAAAACCTTAAGTTAAAAGTACTTTTAGGCGCGGATTTCGATCGCCAGAAAGATTATGCCTACATTCCTTCTTATCTCTATGAGGGAAGCAGCGATAAAGGTAATGCTTCTTTGGCTACACTTGATCATACATCGTGGCTGAATGAGAATACGTTGACATATTCTTTTGAACTCAACAAGGTACACAAATTTGATGTTCTTGCTGGATTTACCCAACAAGAATACAGATATGAGATATTACGTGCAGGTGCCACAAACTTCGTGTCAGATGCATATACTTACAATAGTATAGGAAGTGGATCGGTAATATCATCACCCTATTCATATTCCGAAAAGAACACATTGCTGTCTATCTTAGGTCGTATCAACTATGTCTATGATGAGCGTCATTCACTTTCATTAAGTCTAAGACGTGATGGCAGTTCCCGCTTCGGTAAGAATAATAAATGGGGTACTTTCCCTTCTGTAGGATATTCATGGAATATTGCAAAGGAATCGTTCTTTGAACCTTTAGCAAAAAGTGTAAGCAACCTAAAATTACGTCTCAGTTATGGTGTCACTGGTAATCAGGAAATAGGAAATTATCAGTCATTGGCAACAATATCTCCTACAAAATATGTGATAGGCGACAATGTCGTACTTGGTTTCTCACCAGACAGAATCGCTAATGATGAACTTGGATGGGAATCTACATACCAGTTTAATGTAGGTTTTGACTTTGGTTTCTTAAACGATAGAATCAACTTATCTGTGGATTATTACAATAAACTTACAAAAGACTTGTTATTGGATGTTGCTATACCATTTACATCAGGATATAAAAACTCACTTCAGAATTTTGGCAAAGTACAGAATCAAGGGTTTGAATTCTCTGCCATCACAAGAAATCTCACAGGAAAGTTACAATGGAATACATCATTCAATCTTTCTTTAAATAGAAACAAAATCAAAGAATTAGGTGATAACGCTTCCTATATCTATGGTTCTGATAGTAATGGAGCATACATCCTTGAAGAAGGCCAGCCAATCGGGTCTTTCTATGGAGTATTATCTGATGGAGTGCTTCAACTAGGTGAAGAAGCATCTAAAGGTGCATATACAGCTGGACAAACTGCAACAGCAGGCGACAGACTCTATAAGGACTTAAATGGTGACAACAAGTACACTAACTCTGATGATAGAACAATCATAGGAAATGCAGAGCCAGATTTCACGTTTGGCATCACTAACAATTTCGCTTACAAGGAATTTGATTTCAGTTTCTTCTTCAGTGGTTCTGTAGGAAATGACCTCATCAATGTTAATCGTCTTAAACTATCATTCTACAGTGGACGAATAAACTCCATAAAGGATGCTGTGAACAGATGGACACCAGAAAAACCAAGTCAATCAGTTTCAAGAGCAAAGATTGAATCTTCAGTGCCATTTTCTGATGAGTTCGTAGAGAATGGAACATATGTCAAATTAAAGAATATAACATTAGGGTATTCATTCCATAATAGAGTTGTAAAGCAATTAGGTATCAGTGGTCTTAGACTATACGCTTCAGCATCTAATCTGCTGACTTTTACGAACTATACTGGTTATGATCCTGAGGTTACTTCTAGTGATGCTCTTTACGCAGGTAGAGACTATGGAGCATACCCTTCAGCGAAGTCATATAACTTTGGTGTTCAAGTTAAATTTTAATTAAAGGAGATAATAATATATGAAGAAAATATATCTTTTACTTGCATTCCCATTTATTCTTTCATCGTGTGTTTCACTTGAAGAAGAACCTGAGTCTAACCAAGTATCGACTCAGTTCTATAACAATGAAAGTGATGCTAATGCTGCGGTTCTAGCAGTCTATTCGGCATTGATAAATGGTAACGATACCAAAACACTCTATAATCGTGGTATCCAAAATGCCCCAGAAGTGGCAACAGATGATTACATCGGAGGTCCATTAGCATCAGATGTTAATACTCAGGCCTATGCAGCTCTGACTCATGATCCCGCAAACAGTCGTTCACAAGCACTTTGGGAAGACAGTTACAACCTCATCAATAAAGCGAATATAGCAATCGACAATATCGAGAAGATCTCAAAGGAGAGTATCTCTGAAACAAAGAGAGCACAGTATATCAATGAAGCTAAATTCCTGCGTGCTCTTATTTATTTCAATCTTGTTAGGTGGTTTAAGTACATTCCGCTCATTCTTCACGAAACAACAACGCTATCTTCTGAAAGTCTTAACGTCAGTCAGGCATCAGAGGATGAAGTCTATAATCAAATCATACAGGATCTAAAAGATGCAGAGTCATTGCCATCTCCTGTACAACAATCTTCTATCGATTATGGCCGCGCAACAGCAGGCTCTGCAAAAGCAATTCTTGCAAAAGTATACCTTACACGCCAACAATGGCAGTTGGCTGCAGACAAAGCTAAGGAAATAATTGATAGCAATTGGTATGAATTGTTTAATGACTTCGAAGATATATTCAGAACTGAGAAGAAAAATGGTATAGAACATATTTTCTCCATACAGTTTAAAGGTAACAGCGGACTTGTGAGTCATCACATGGCACGTTCTGCAGCACCCCTATCATCAATGGTACCTGGAGTTGGTGGCTCTTATGCGGATGCATATAACCCCAAAAGTGATCTCTACGAAAGCTATGCTCCAACAGATAAGAGACGTGATATATCTTTAGCAAAAACTTTTGTAAGTCCAACAAACGGGAAGAGTTACGACCTTTCAGAACCAGTTTTCAATAAATATTATGATTCGTCTGTACCAGGAAGTCAGATTAATTCTTCGGTAAATATTCCAGTCATTCGCTATGCTGAAATTCTATTGATTTATGCAGAGGCATTGAATGAATTAAATGGTCCGACAATAACAGCATATGAATACTTAGACAAAGTACGTGAGCGTGCGGGAATAAATCTTCTAAAAGACTCTTACCCAAATCTGAGTAAGGATAATTTCCGAGACTCTGTCTTCCAGGAACGCCGTAAGGAATTTGTGTTCGAATTCAACAGATGGTTTGATTTATCAAGAAGAGGTGCAGATTACTATGTAGCGACCTTAAAGAAATCAGGTAAGCTCAATGTACAACCAAAGCACATCCACTTGCCTATTCCTCAACGAGAATTAGATATTAATCCAAATTTAAAACAAAACCCTGATTGGGTAAACTAAAATTTTAATTACAATGAATAAGAATCTTAACAATTTTAGAAAGACTCTGTCATCGGGAGCATTGTTAGTTGCATCTCCTGTTTTTGCACAGTACAGTCCAACTCCTCAGTTTACGGGGCATCTTGGAAAGACAGTAGAAGAGACCAAAACGGCTCATGTCCAGTATAATACTCAGGCAAAAGAAGGTGCACCGAATGTAGTGTGGATTCTGCTTGATGACGTAGGCTTTGGTGCTGCCTCTGCGTTTGGCGGTCTAATCGAAACTCCTACGTTCGACTACCTTGCACAGAATGGTCTCCGCTTTAACAACTTCCACACTACAAGTATCTCAGCGCCAACACGTGCGGCGCTGCTCACTGGTCGTAACCATCACTCATCACATGTTGGATACTTCAATGACGATTATTTTGCCACACCAGGTTATGACACCTATGGGCCTATGGAAAATGGAACAATAGCTGAAGTGCTCCGTGAGAATGGATACAATACATTTGCTATTGGAAAATACAATTTCACTCCAATGCAGGATGGATCAAATTCAGGTCCATTCAATCGTTGGCCTACAGGACGTGGCTTCGACCATTATTTTGGGTACAATCCCACAACTGCAGCTGATGATCAGTGGCACCCATATTTGTACAAAGACACTCAGAGAGTTCCCGACGATTCTCTGGGAGAACTTGCTATCACACGATTTACCGATCAGGCTATTCAGTATATTGCAGACCAAAAAAGTGCAGATCCAGACAAACCTTTCTTCTTGTATTTTGCTCCTGGCACAGCTCATGTTCCTCTTCAGACAACACCTGAGTGGATAAACAAGTATAAAGGCAAGTTTGATGAAGGATGGGATGTCGCTGCGGAAAGAATTCTACAGAATCAGATTCGTTTAGGGGTTGTTCCTCCTAACACAAAACTTCCTGTCAGGAACAGAAATCTTGACCGTTGGAAGGATTTAAGTGATGTCGCCAAAAAAGTATATGCTCATCAGATGGAAGTATATGCTGGATTTTTATCACAGGCAGACTATGAAATAGGTAGAATCGTCGAATTCCTTCGCTATACAGGGCAGTTGGACAACACTATTATTTTTATTTCGATAGGCGATAACGGAGCTGAAGCTGCAGGAAGACAGACAGGCATAACCGCAGAATATGGACTTCGTGGAGCACAGAAGGATTCTCTGTTAGCAGCAGTTGCTAAGGACCTTGATAGATATGGTGACGAAACCACTTATCCTGCATACCCAGAAGGATGGGCTGAGGCTACATCCACTCCTTTTAGATATTATAAGGGGTATCCAGAGTATGAAGGTGGTACACATAATGGTCTTATTGTCCATTATCCAAAAGGCATAAAAGACAAAGGCGGTATCAGAAGTCAATACACACATGTTATTGACGTCCTACCTACCACAGTTGAAATAACAGGATCTGTAATTCCGGAAAAGATTAATGGCTATGTCCAGAATCCTGTTGAAGGTTTTAGCTTTGCTAATGCAATTGTATCAGAAGATAACAAAGTGGAGTCTCTTCATAAAGTTCAATATTATGAATTGGTTGGAGCCCATGCATTGTACAAAGATGGTTGGAAGGCACAATTCCCTAATGACACAGCATTTGTTTACAGACTAAGAGGAAAAGCCGACCTTACACCACACCTCTATCATATAGCAGAGGATTTTAACGAATCAACAGATTTGGCAAAGAAATATCCCGAGAAGCTCAAGGAACTTGAGGCTGTATTTGAAAAGGAAGCTCGGAAATATAATGTATTTCCTTTGAGGTCTGCTTCATCTTTTGACAAAAACGCTCGTCAAAAGAAACAGCGCTCACACTATGACATCTTCATTGGACCCAAAAACTGGTCAGAATACAGCGATCTTTTGGATTTAGGAAAACATAGTGACAGCCGTCATAATCGCCACATACAAAAATCCCATTCTCTGACTGCTACCATTGATATAAAGACGGAGCATCCTAATGGAGTATTGTTCTCATATACAGGTCGATTCACTAATTTCAGTTTCTACCTAAAGGACGGCGTACCAGTATACTCATTCAAGAAGCATTTTTCAGATAAAGAATATATCAAGGTAATAGCTAACAAGAAAGTGAATACTGGTGTTAATAATGTACGTGCAGATATTGATGTTGATCCCAACAATAACGACGGCATTGTTTCTATCTTTATCAATGATGAAAAGGTTGCATCAAAGAATATTGGTAATATCGGAACCATTTCACTGGATGCTCATTCAGGCACAGCCTTACAACTTGGCAGAAGTTGGGGTAATCCTGCATCTGATGATTATAAGTCACCAAACTATCTGAATGAAAAATATCTCAAAGCAACAATAGATATAAAAGCTGACTGATCCAAAAATACAAAGTATTATTTCCGATCAAAACCACTTATGTTGGTAAAACGATTTACCTACATATAATTTCTAATCCTCTCCTCCATCTTTCATGACATCACACACCTTGTCATGTGGATGAAGGAGAGAATTTTATGTGTAATAGTTCTGCTTTTGATTTGGTAATAACATTGCAGTTGGCACAAAATAATCTCTTATACGTATGAAAGTTCAGCATTCGCTGGACTTTTTTCATATCTTTGCTATAGTTTAAAAAACAATAGCAATATGATTAATTTCAAGAAGTTCAACAGCCATTGCTGACTGCATTTTCATAAAGGCATTTGAGCCAACTGCTATATTATTGCCATAAAAAAAGGATGCCCGACTTCGCAGCCGGACACCTTACGCAAAAATGATAAATATAGATTAAAATTACTTGTATACGATTGCCACCGCAATCGTGGGGACAAAAGTAATACATAATTCTTAAATAACCAACTTTTTCCCCGTTTTTTTCATTTTCCAGGACGGGTGAAGGCTTTTGTATAGGCTTCTCGCTGCGGCAAAACCGCAACCAACGGAGAAGGGAGCAACCCACCCAGACACTAAAAGAGAGCACCACCCTTACCCTCCCCAAAAGAGGGAGTATTGACAGGTGGTGACAAAGAGATACAACGGGGCAAGAGGCTTATTTTGCAGAGTGTTTGGGGATACGTTTGGCGAGGCCAATGGAGGCGGTGGGACACACGAGCCGGCATAGGTGACAACCCACGCATTTGCTGCCGATGATGTGCGGTTGACGGTTATCGTCGAAACTGATGGCTTGATGTCCGCCGTCGCGACAAGAGATGTAACATCGTCCGCAACCGATGCAATGCTCACGGTCGATCTTAGGATAGACCATGGTGTCGCGGTCGAGATCGGAGGGCATCACAAAACATGGCAATTGTTCGCCCACAACGTCGTCGAGCCGTGCGACGCCCTTTTCCTCCATGTACGTCTGCAAGCCGAGCACCAAGTCATCGATGATGCGGTATCCGTATTGCATGACAGCGGTACACACTTGCACATTGCGACACCCCAATTGGATGAACTCGAGCGCATCGCGCCACGTTTCAATACCACCGATACCGCTGAACTGTATTTTCTTCATGATGGGGTTTTTGGCCATCTCGAGGATAAAACGCAGGGCGATGGGTTTCACGGCATGCCCGGAATACCCCGAAATCGTCTTCTTATCGCTCACCTGTCCCTCGGGCGACATGGTGACACTCTTGATGGTGTTGATGGCCGATATAGCATCCGCTCCAGCGAAATAAGCGCCCATGGCTGGCTGGTTCATATGGGTGATGTTGGGTGTCATCTTGGGGATAACGGGAATTTTCACATTGCGCTTGACGAATGCCGTATAGAAAGTGACGAGTTCAGGGTCTTGCCCCACGTCGCTGCCCATGCCCGTCAGTCGCATCTGCGGGCAAGAGAAATTGAGTTCCACCGCATCGCAGCCCGCCTCTTCAGCCATCTTCGCCAGTTCAATCCACTCCTCTTCCATCTGACCCATGATTGAGGCGACGACCACTTTTGAGGGATAATTTTGTTTGAGCCGCCGCAGAATGTCGAAGTCCACCTGATAAGGATTTTCAGACAATTGCTCCATATTGCGGAATCCGATAAAGGGCGTACCCTCCTTCCCTACTGCATCAAAACGCGGCGACACCTCGTTAATGTCTTGTTTGCAGATGGTTTTATAAAACACGCCAGCCCATCCGGCATCGAAAGCCCTAGCCACCATCTCGTAGTTGGTGCAGATGGCCGAAGATGCCAAGAAGAAAGGATTCTCACAAGCTATACCGCAGAAATCGATAGCGAGTGAGGGAGCTGCTTCGGAAGTGGCAACAGTGCCACATTCGACAGAACGAAGTAGTTCTCGGATGCGTACGGGGCGATCGTAGTGGATACAAGCCTGTTCGGCTTTCTCCAGGTCGGCATCGTCGCATTCCGCAATCCATCGCCCGGCGTTTTTAGCGTTGTCAAACCTGATAGCACGAATAGCACGGGCCGGATCGCCCTTTGCACACGCTTTCGTGCAGGGAGCGTCCTCACACAACAGGCAGCGTGCCGCCTCCTCAAAGATGTGTAACATATCTTGTTCGGTTTTAGTTTTGTCAAAAGGTTTTTGCGATGACAAAGATAAAAAAATTCCAGAGAAATCGCAACATTTTCCTATTATTTCTGCTATTCACCATTGACTATTCTCAATTGTCGATGTACTCACCCTCTCCAGAGAAGGTTGAGGGGGGCATTTGTCATTCTTCATCACACTGCGATAATTCGTCATTCCTCATTCGTAATTCATAATTATTTTGTACCTTTGCACCCAAATTTTATAAATAAGGTAGAAAAGAGATGATAAC
>JAEEGJ010027295.1_pt1 | contig 11480 bp, 10 predicted proteins | sample 8958761 | NCBI WGS metagenome assembly JAEEGJ01 (sample SAMN16246546, study PRJNA631951) | gut metagenome | biome: gut microbiome; feature: rumen; material: RS-attached | host: Bos | place: Iran: Karaj | collected 2018-10
TAGATTAACAGACTTTGCTTCTAAGATAGCAAATTCATATGATCTAGACGTTAATGAAGTTATTGCTCAAATGGATGATCCAGTATTTGTTCAATCTATGATAGATAAATATGAAATTGTTACTGTTTCAGTACAAAATACTCAAATTAAACATCCATTAGAAGGTTATTTATATGGAGATACATATTTTCTTAAGAAAGATGCTACTGTTCAAGAAATAACTGAAAAATTAGTTAGTACAATGAATGATAAGGTAAAAGAAAGTTTTAAAGAATATAAATATAATGGCGTTAATTATCACGATGTATTAGCACTAGCTTCTATAGTAGAACATGAAGGACCTGCTAAATCTACTAAAGATTATAAAGAAGAACTTCAAGGAGTTGCTCAAGTATTCTTAAATAGATTATATGTTGGTATGACACTTGGTTCTGATGTTACTACTTATTATTCAGTAAATAAGAGAATTGGTACTGATGAATTATATATGGCAGACTTTAATGTTTGTGATGGATATAATACAAGAGGTAAATGTGTTCCAGGACTTCCAGTAGGTCCTATATCATCTGCTTCTAAAGATTCCATTGATGCAGTTGTTAAAGGGATAATGCAACCAATGGATAAATATAAAGATTATTATTACTTTGTAGCAGATAAAAATACTAATATACATTTTAGTAAAACTGATGCTGATCAACAAAAAGTAATAAAAGAATTACAAAATCAAGGATTATGGCAATAAAAACCTACAAAATGTAGGTTTTTTTATTGATATAAATCTAATATTATAGTAATATGAGGATAGGGTTCAGGAGGGTTAATATGAAATCAAAAACAAAAAGAGTTAGTATAGAAGAATATAGAGCTACTATAGATGCAGAATTAGATCAAATATCAGATTTTAATGAACGTGAAGATGAAAGAATTAAATTAGATGATGAATCACTAAATAAACTATTATTTGATACATTTGTAGATGAAAAGGGCCGTGTATTTAAGCGAATAGGATTTTTTTCACATAATCTATTTAAACTAGATTTAAGTGGTGTTTCATTTGACGATGTATCATTTGACGGAGATAATTATGTGTTTCCTAGAGAATACTTTTCTCAAATAGGCGGATATCAAGTAGATTTAAGATTTACCAATGCTGTAATAGATTTTAGTAAATCATATGAATTTAAATGTGATAAGAAAGTAGTTATATCAAGATTCAATTTTCATGGTACAGATTTATCAAATAATAACTGGCATGAATTAACGCAAAAGAATTGTGGTTTTGTAAAGTTTTGTGGTTTACGTGCTACAGATACTAAATTATCTTATAAAGATGAAAACGGTATGTCTAAACCTGTATATTTAAAATTCTATTATTCAGATTTAGGTTTCTTAGATTTATCAGATGTAAGAATAGATGTAGAAAAACAATTAACATTAGATACTGAAATATCATTTAGCCATTGTGATTTAGAAAGAACTGGTATTAAACTAGAATACTATGGTAAAGATAAAAATGTTATTGATAATATTGGAGCAAAACATGATAAAGAAAAACGTTCTATAAATCCTGATTTATTTAGAACTAGCCTTGAATTAGAAACAGCTGCTAAAGCAAATGTAGGTAATAGTACTTCTTCAGAAGAAAAAGAACCTACAAAATGCAAAAAAAGTGAAATAGCTAAAGTTAAAGTATTTATTAGTAAACAAATTGAAAAAATTAGAGGATGCCGTACAGCATATTAATAATTAACCTACATAAAAATATGTAGGTTTTTTTATTTTTTTATGATATACTATATATTGTTAAAGAGGTGAAATTATGACTGAGGAGACAAATGTATTTGACCCGAAGGATGTTAACAATAATCTTGTAAAGGAGACTTTAGAAGACGTTAAAGAAGCTCTAGAAGAAAGAGGATATAATTCAGTAAACCAATTAGTAGGTTATTTAATTAGTGGTGATCCTGGTTATATATCAAACTACAAAGAAAGTAGACAAAAAATAACTAGAATTGATAGAACTGATATAATCGAATGTTTACTTAGATATTATTTAAATAAATAATGAGATATTTGGGGTTAGATTTAGGTACCAAGACACTTGGTATTGCTAAAAGTGATAGTTTAGGTTTAATAGCTTCTTCATATAAGCTAATTAAGTTTGAAAATGAAGATTATGAATCTTTAATTAATCCATTAAAAGAAATAATAGATGAACTTAAAGTAGATAAACTTGTTTTAGGTTTGCCTAAAAATATGGATAATAGTTTAGGATTTGCTTCTGAAAGAAGTTTAAATTTTAAGAAATTAATTGAAGATAATATAAATATAGAAGTAATACTTCAAGATGAAAGATTATCTTCTGTAGAAGCTAATAATTTAATGATTCAAGGTGATACTAAAAGAAAAGATAGAAAGGAAAAGGTAGATGCTTTAGCAGCTACTATAATACTTCAAAGATATTTAGATCAAAGAAAGGATTAATATCATCATGAAAAAAGATATAATCACATTCATGAATAATAACGGGGAAATAACTAACGCAAGAATATTATATGCATATGAAAAAACTGGTGGTAAGATTGGTGTAGTATATACTGATGATACTAAACTAGATAATGGTAAAATTAAAACATATGCATCGGTATTTAATCCAAAGAATAATAAATTAGAAAAAATAACTAAAAAAGAAGAATGGGAATTCATCTCTAAACTATTAGAAAGTTTAGATAAAAAGGGGAAATAGTATATGTATAAAGATATAATTAAAGGGATGGAAAAATACGCAGATGAAGAAAATATTCCTATAATGGAGAAAAAAGGAATAGATTTTTTATGTAAGTTCGTAGAAAAGAATGATATTAAATCTATATTAGAACTTGGAACTGCTATAGGATATTCTGCTATTAGAATGGCTTTAGTAAATAAAGACATTAAAGTTACATCCATTGAAAGAAATCAAGATAGATATATGATGGCTGTTAAAAATGTTAAAGCATGTGATCTTGAAGATAGAATTACTTTAATATGTGGTGATGCTTTAGATGTAGATATTAAAGAAAAATACGATATGATATTTATAGATGCTGCTAAGGCTCAAAATACTAATTTCTTTAATAAATACAAAGAAAATTTAAATAAATATGGTGTTATAGTTACAGATAATATATCATTTCATGGTTTTGTAGAATCAAAAGAAGAAATAGAAAATAAGAATTTAAGAGGTCTAGTTAATAAGATTAGAGATTATATAGACTTTTTAAAGAATCATCCTGATTATGAAACTAAGTTTTATAAAGTAGGAGACGGTATAGCTATAACATATAAAAAGGAAGATATTAATGAATAAATTTTATATAACTAATCCAAATAATTTAGATAAATATCTTAAATTAGATATATCTGGATTTATATTTGGTATAGAAAAATTTAGTAGTGAATTTAATAGTTATATATCTTTAGATAATTTAAGTGATTTATGTGATAAATGTAAAAATAATAATAAGGATATTATTATTTTTTTAAATAGATTATATTTTGAACATGAAATAGATTCTTTAAAAGAACTTATTACCGAATTATCTAAATATGATGTAATAATAGGATTCACAGATGATGCAGTACTTAATATACTTGATGAAATAGGCTTTAAAGGGGATTCTATGCTTATTTCTAACCATTTAGGTACAAATTCATATACTATTAATTTCTATTTAGAAAAAGGCGTTAAAAACGCTTATATTTCTACTGAAATAACTAAAGAAGAAATAAATGAAATAAATAGAAATACTATGTCTAATATATTTATAAAGGGATATGGTTATTTAAATATGGCTACATCATCTAGAAAGTTATTAACTAATTATTTTAAGTTTATTAATAAGAATAAAGATAAGAATAATTATACATTTAAAGACTTTGTTACATCAAAAGAATTTAAGATAGTTGAAGAATATAACTCTAATTTCTATACTGGAGATATATATTCATGTCTTAAATATTTAAATGAGTTAGATAATTTAAATATAATATTAGATAATTATATGATAGATGAAGATAAATTCTATGAAGAAGTAAATAATTTTATTAATCATAATATAAAAGATGAAGGATATACTGGATTTTTAGATAAGAAAACAGTATATAAGGTAGAAGACTATGAATAGACCAGAACTATTAGCTCCAGCTGGAGACTTAGAAAGATTAAAATGGGCTATTGATTATGGAGCAGATGCAGTATATCTAGGAGGTAAATTATTTTCTCTTAGATCAAACGCTAAAAACTTTTCTATTGAAGAAATAGAAGAAGGAGTTAAATATGCTCATGAAAGAAATAAAAAAGTTTATGTAACAGTAAATATTTTATTTCATGAAGATGATACTAAAGGATTAATAAATTATTTAAAAGATTTAGAAAAAGCTAATGTAGATGCAATAATATCAAGCGATTTATTTATATTAGATTTAATAAAAAAAGAAAATATAAGTCTAGAATTTCATTTATCTACTCAAAAATCATCACTTAATAGTGAGGCAGTTAAATTCTATTTAAAAAATGGTGTTAAAAGGGTAGTACTAGCAAGAGAATGCTCTTTATCTGATATGAAATCTATTAAAGATAAAACTAATGCAGATATGGAAGTATTTATACATGGTGCTATGTGTATGGGATATTCTGGTAGATGTACATTATCTAATTATTTTACTAATAGGGACTCAAATAGAGGCGCTTGTGCTCAAATTTGTAGATGGGTCTTTGATTTATATGATGGAGATGAAAAAGTCTCTAATGAGACTAAATTCTCATTTGCTCCTAAAGATCAACAATTACTTTTATATATCAAAGAATTAATGGATATAGGTGTTAATTCATTTAAAATAGAAGGTAGAATGAAATCTATTTACTATTTAGCTACTATTTTATCAGTATATAGAAAAGTAATAGACTCTATATTAGATGGAACATATAAATATGATCCAGTTGATGAAATAATACTTAGAAGATGTGCTAATAGAGAATCTTTACCTCAATATGTAAAGGAATTTCCTGGAGTAAATGAACAATATTACATGGATAGAGAAGAAAAAACTAATCAAGATTTCCTTGGAGTAGTATTAGACTATGATGAAAATACTAAAGAAATAGTACTTGAAGAAAGAAATTATTTCTCTGTTGGAGATAAAATTAATATATTTGGGCCAAATAATAGAAATATATCTTTAGAAGTTAAATATATTAAAAATGAAGATGGTGAAAATGTTCAAAATGCTAATCATCCAAGAGAAATTCTTAGAATTCCAAGTGATATAAGAGTAAATAAAAATGACTTAATTAGAGTAGATTTTATCAATTGATAAAGTCTATTTTTTTTGATATAATTACTACTAGTATGATAAAGGAGTTGAATAATATATGAGTTTATTAAAATTAGTAAATGTTTCTAAGTTTTATCATAATAAAAAGAATGTATCAACTGGTTTTAATAAAGTAAATTTATCATTAGATCAAGGTGAATTTGTTGTTATAACAGGTGAATCTGGATCAGGTAAGTCAACTTTATTAAATGTTATTTCAGGACTTGATTCTTATGAAGAAGGAGAGTTATATATTAATGGTGAAGAAACTAGCCATTATACTGAAAAAGATTATGAAGACTATAGAAGAAAATATATTGGTAATATCTTCCAAAACTTTAATCTAGTTAATAGTTATACAGTTTATCAAAATATTGAACTAGTATTACTACTTAATGGAGAAAAGAAAAAAGATATTAAAAAGAGAATATTAGAGGTTATAGATTTAGTTAAATTAACTAAGTTTAAAAATACTAAAGCATCTAAATTATCTGGAGGTCAAAAACAAAGAGTAGCAATAGCTAGAGCTCTTGTTAAAAATACTCCAATTATAGTAGCGGATGAACCTACTGGTAATATAGATGTAGCATCTGCTAAAGAAATTACTAAATTATTATATGAAATATCTAAAAATAAATTAGTAGTAGTAGTTACACATAACTATGAACAATTTGCAGATTATGCTACAAGACAAATAGTTATGCATGATGGAAGAATTATGCTTGATAAAAAGTTAAAAGAAACAGAAGAAGTAATAGATGAACCTCCTAAATATAAAAATATTAAACTATTTAATAAAATATTATTAGGATTTAGAAATGTATTTAATATTAAAATTAAATTCTTTTTACTAGTACTTGTTTACTTTATTTTAACAGTATCAGTATTTTCTAACTATACATCACTTAGCATGAATACATATAATAACCAAATGTTTAAAATAAGTTATATATTTAGTGATTACAGCGAAAAAAGAATAATTATTAATAAAAAAGATAATTCTGCATTTACTGAAGAAGAAATTAATAAAATAAGAAACATTAAAAATGTTAAAGAAGTTGTTAAAGATGATATTTTAATTGATAATTCTTTATCTTTAGAAAATAATGAATTAAAAGTTTGGAATAATGTAAGAATTAATAATATAGAAAATGTAAAAAAAGTTAAATATGGTAGACTTCCAGAAGAAGGAGAAGATTTATCAAATAAAGCTATTCTTAAACTATCAGGTTCAGTATCAAAGAATGATGTTTCAAAATATTTAGATAATAATTATAGACTTATATCTAATAATGGAGCAGAAATTTCTAATCAATTAACTATAATAGGTATTATAGAAGATAAAAGTGATCAAGGATTATTATCTAACAATGATACATTATATGTAGCAAACGGATTATTAGCAACAGCTAGAACAGAAACTAATTTATTCTATAGTAATATAGACATTACTATAAATGATAAATTATATTCTTCTGAAGATTATTCACTTATATTTAATATAAAACCACATAATTCAGTACCAAGAGGTAATGCTACTGTTTCAGAAGAAACAAATATGTATTGTAAAGATTTTAATTGCAATAAAAAGAATATAGATATTAAGATTAAGAATAATTATTATTCTACTGGTATTAATGTATATGTTTCTAATACATTTAATGAGAAGAATGTTAATAAGAAATTAGGATACAATAAAGAAGAGTATTATGAATATTCAAATACTATATTCATTAATCCAGATGATTATAAAGAATTATTTAATGAAAATACATATCAAATGAGTGTATATGTTAAAGATGAAAGAAAGATTGATAAAACAACTAAAGAACTTGAAAAAATGAATGTAAATATCTATAAAATGATGGATATGACTACAAATTTATTTGGTTCTATTCTAGGATTTGTTACATTATTTGGAAAAATTAGATTCATTGTTTCAATAATAGTATTATTCTTTATTTGTTATTTCATAATTAAATTAATACTTAGATCAAGAAATACTTATTTTTCTACTGTAAGAACACTTGGTGGTAACAAAAAAGTATTAAATGATTTACTTAATATAGAATTATTAGTAGACATTCATATAGCATATATTTTATTTACTACATTACTTGTTTTAATTAGAAATAAAGTAATAAAAATTAGTATGTTATATCAATTAAGTACTTTCTTTGAACTTAAAGACTACATAATCATATATATAGTTTTAATAGTTATGTCTATTTTGATTGCTAATAGATATTCTAATAAACTATTTGGTGGTTCAGTAATGTCTAATTATAGGGAGAATGAATAATATGATAAAGTTAGTTAATGTAAATAAATATTTTAATAGATTTAAAAGCAATCAAATACATGTTATTAATAATACTACATTAGATTTACCTGAAACAGGTCTTATAGCTCTTTTAGGAGAGTCTGGGTGCGGTAAAACCACACTTCTTAATGCAATAGGTGGTCTAGATAAAATTAATTCTGGTGCTATCTATATTAATGGCAAAAAGATGCCTAGAGGAACTACTTATGCTAAAGATAAACTAAGAACATTAAATATTGGTTATATATTCCAAAACTTTAATTTACTTGATAATATGACTGTTTTTGATAATATAGCAATATCTTTAAAGATGATTGGTATTAAAAACAAAAAAGAAATAGAAAATAGAGTATATTATGTTTTAGAGAAAACTAATATGTATAGATTTAGAAATAGATTATGTTCTGATTTATCAGGAGGTCAAAGACAAAGAGTTGCTATAGCAAGAGCTCTTGTTAAAAATCCATCTGTAATAATAGCAGATGAACCAACTGGTAACCTAGATTCTAAAAATACTATTGAAGTTATGAATATTATTAAAAATATATCTACTTCAAAGTTAGTAATATTAGTTACTCACGAAAAAGAAATAGCATATTTCTATGCTTCAAGAATTATTAAACTAGAAGATGGTAAAATACTATCTAATGAAGAAAATACAGATAATAATGAACTAGATCTTAGAATGGATAATAGAATCTATCTAAAAGATTATAAGATTCAAGATAATATTTCTAAAGATGGTTATAATTTTAATATATACACTAATCATGAAACTAATATAGATTTAGATATAGCTATTAAAAATGGAAATATTTATATTAGATCTAATTCTAAGAATATAGAAGTAGTAGATGATAATTCTAATATAGAATTTGTTAATGATAATTATAAAAAGATTTCAAAAGAAGATTATGAAAAGACTAAATTTGATTTATCTAAATTAGATAACTCTAATAAAAAACTTAGATATTCATCAATATACAATCTATTTGGTGGTTTAATTCTAGGATTTAAAAAAGTTAAATCATACTCAGTATTAAAGAAAATATTATTAATAGGTTTTGTATTCTCAGTAATGTTTATTTTCTATGCACTAAGTAATATATTTGGAATACTTCATATAGAAGATAGTCAGTTTGTTGAATGTAATAAATCTTATTATAGTGTTTCGTCTTCTAAAGGTAACGTAGATTTATATAATAGACTTTCATCTATGGAATCAGTAGATTATGTTTTACCAGGAGACTCAATAATTAGTTTTTCAATTCAAAACAATCTATATCAATTTAAATATTGGGTTGCTAATTATAAAGCATCTTTATCTTCATTAAATATGATTAATGATAAAGATATTGTTTTAGGTAGAAAACCTGAAAATAATAATGAAATATTAATTGATAAATTCATATATACTAAATATGAAAAGGATATGAATTATCCAATTAACCAATATAATATTTTAAAATACGAAGACTTAGTTAATACTAAAATTAAACTTGGTAAAGAAAATTATGTTATTACTGGTATAGTTGATAAAAATAGTCCATCAGTTTATGTAAATAATTCAGAATTTATAAAAATACTATATAATAATCAAAACAATAATAATATGTATGATACATCTATGGAATCTAATAACACATATAAAGACTTTAATGGATCTAATATTACTATTAAAAAAGGAAGATTACCTGAAAATGATTATGAAGTAGTTATTAATTATAGTAACTATAGTCCATATGGTAATGATTACAAGTTAGATAAAGAAATAAATAGTAAAATAAATGATAAAAAACTTGTTTTAGTAGGTTTCTATGAATCAAGTAAAAATGAATCAACATATTATGTTAATACTAATATGATTAATGTATTAAATATAGGAAAATTAAAAGACTTTACTGTATATCCTAAAGATAAAAAAGCATTTGAAAAAGAATTAAATGAAATGGATATTAAATATAAAAATACATATTTAAAGAGTAAAGAAACATTTAAGAAAAAACAAATTAAACAAACAAGAAGTTCAATTATTATTGCATGTGTACTTCTTGCAATATCATTCTTAGAAATCTATTTAATGATTAGATCATCATTTATGAGTAGAATTAAAGAAATAGGTACTATGAGAGCAATAGGAGTTAAGAAATCAGATATTTATAAGATGTTCTCTAATGAAATTATTGCAATATCAATTATATCTGCAATTCCAGGTATATGGCTTATGTATAATATTTTAAAATCTATTGCAGATTTAGATTTCTTTAAAAATAACTATATAGTTGATTTAAGAGTAGCAATTCTATCTGGAATAGTATTCCTATTATTTAACTTAGTAGTAGGGCTTCTTCCAGTAAGAGGAACTATTAGAAAATCACCTGCATCAATACTATCAAGAAACGATGTAGATTAATAATAAAATATAACCACAAAATAGTGGTTATATTTTTTATATAATACGTAAATCATATTGACTTTTTATATAAAATATAATACAATTTTATACGTTTAGTGCAACATTACATAAGGAGTGAATGACATGAACGAAAAGAAAGAAATATTTTTAACTAAAGAGGGTTTAAATGAATTACAAGAGGAGTTAAAAGATTTAAAAGAAAATAAACGTCCTGAAGTAATTAATCAAATAAAGGAAGCTAGAGCTCAAGGAGATTTATCTGAAAACGCTGAATATCATGCTGCTAAAGATAAACAAGGTCAAATTGAAGCTAGAATTAAAGAAATAGAATACTTAATTGATAATGCTACACTTATATCTAATACAAAATCAAGTACAATTAAAGTAGGTTCTACAGTAGAAATCGAATATGTTGATGATAAAGAAACTGATACATATAAAATTGTAGGTTCAACTGAAGCAGATCCATTTGAAAATAAGATCTCTAATGAATCTCCAATAGCAGTTGCTATTATAGGTAAGAAAGTTGGAGACGTTGTTTCAATAGATAGTCCAAACGGAAGTTACGATATTAAAATCGTATCTATTAAGTAGGAGGTTAACATGGCTAAGAATATTCATGAAATAGAAGTAGAATTCAAAGGTAAAAAATGGGAAGATGCGATTGATGCAGCTTTCAATGAAGCTAAGAATAAAGTTACTATTCCTGGATTTAGAAAAGGTAAAGTAACTAAAGACGTATTTATTAAAAAATATGGTAAAGAAAGTTTATACTATGATGCAATTAATGCATTATTACAAACTGAATATCCAAAAGTATTAAAAGATAATAAATTAGAACCAATTATTAACCCTAATATTGATGTTCTAGAAGTATGTGATGATTGCTGCAAAATTAAATTTACTATTACTACTAGACCTGAAGTTAAAATTAAAAAATATAAAGATTTAAAAGTTAAGAAAGATGCTGTTAAAGTAACTAATGAAGAAATAGATAATGAAGTAGAAACTTTAAGAGCAAGAATGGCTGATATAGTTCTTAAAGAAGGTAAAATTGAAAACGGAGATATTGCTATTATTGACTTTGAAGGATTCAAGGAAGGTGTAGCATTTGAAGGTGGTAAAGGCGAAAACTATTCACTAACTATCGGATCTAATTCGTTTATACCTGGATTTGAAGAAGGTTTAATTGGTTTAAAATCTGGAGATGAAAAAGATTTAAAACTTACATTCCCAGAAAACTATCATTCAGAAGAATTAAAAGGACAAAAAGTAGTATTTAAAGTTAAAGTTCATGAAGTTAAAACTAAAAAATTACCTGATCTTAATGAAGATTTCTTCTTAGACCTTGGTATGGAAGGTGTTAAAGATGAAAAATCTTTAAAA
>JAEEGJ010027297.1_pt1 | contig 11480 bp, 7 predicted proteins | sample 8958761 | NCBI WGS metagenome assembly JAEEGJ01 (sample SAMN16246546, study PRJNA631951) | gut metagenome | biome: gut microbiome; feature: rumen; material: RS-attached | host: Bos | place: Iran: Karaj | collected 2018-10
TAAAAAAATAATAATTAAAAAAAATATTAAAAATATTAAAAATTATCTGTTGTTTTTTTTTGATGTAATAATTTATATAATGAAAAATTGTATAACTTTATGTTTTATATTTAATTTTATATTTATAAAATCTAGAAATTAAATTTGAATTATTATAAAATGATTAAATGATATAAATTTTGAAATTCATATTCATACAAATATTAATAAGAATTAAATTCGGAAGAAAAAATATATATTTTTATTTTCTTTAATTTTTATTATAGATTATTATTATTATTATGAACTATACATTTCCAAAATATTAGTTAAAGATTTCCTATTATCTTCACATTGGTTTGGTTTTTTGATAGAAAAAAATAATCAGAAATTTCTTCTTTTTCTTTTTGAAATAAAATACTTCTTTTTATATTATCTAAAATAAATTTACTTAGTTTTAATGGAACTTCATTTATATCATTTTCATTATTTTTAATTTATGCATTTGAAGTAAAATCAATCTTGATTTTTCTTAATTTTATATATCCCATCCAAATTCATCACAGTATAAATATTAATTCTTTATTCTCTTTATTTAATTGATCTTTCTCATAATATTCTTTTTGAATATTTAAAACATTTTCAATCACAAATCTAAAAATTATAAAAAAAGTTCAAAAAAAAAAATAAATAACTAATCAACTAAAAAAAAATAAAATTGAAAATCAAATAAATAAAGTATAAATATAATCATTTTAATTGTTCTTTGTATATTTTAATTGTTTATAAAATAATTATTAATGTAAATAAATATAAAAATAAGTTTTGACAAGAAAGATAAATGATTCAAAACCTAATATAAAAGATAATTATCGAATAAATAAAAAAAATAAATTAAATGTGAATACAATCTACAATTAAAAAAATATTCAATTAATTTAAGAAATATAGTGTATTATGATACAACCACTGAAGTTAAAACAAAGATTTTAGGTTTAAAAAATAAATAAAAATATTGTTGATTTTATTTTACACAAGAACTTTATATTAATAATTTAAATGGAAAAAATAATTGAATAAATGTTAAAAATAAAATTTTATAGGCAGAAATTATATTATCTTTAAATAAAAGTAATCATAGTTTAAAAGAAAAAGGAAAAAGCAAAGAAAAAAATAAGTTTAGTTTAAAAAAAACTTTTAGATTATAAAAAATCAAATAAAAAGAAAAAAAATTATTTTATTCAATCAGAAAGAAAGATTATCTAAATATTTAAAACAAAAAGACAAAAAATAAGTGGAACAAAAAAAATAATAATTCTTTCCATTCATTAATAATAAAAAATACTATTAAAAATTAAAAACCTATAAATTTTCAAATAAATAAAAATTAAATTTTATTAAATTTATATAATTAATAAAAAAATAATAATAAAAAAAAATAAAATCAAAAAATAATTAAAAATAGAATAAAAAGATAATAAATAAAAAAAAAGAAAAATGTCTGAAATAGGAAAATACATATGGATAGAAGACGAAATATACAGTTGGGTTCCAGCAAAAATAACAGAATTAACAGACAATACTTTTAAAGTAATAATATCAATAAACAACGAATCAGAATCTCGTGAAATACCAAAAACAACATCTTACACAGAAGTTCATCCTTCATGTTTAAAAGTAGTAGATGACTTATTACAACTAGGAGACTTTAACCAACAAACTCTTCTTCATAATACAAGAGAACGTTTTTCTCAAGATAAAATATATTCTTTTATTGGAATGCCTATTTTAATAGCAGTTAATCCATATAAGAAATTAAATATTTATGATGAGAAAAATATTAAATATTATAAAAATTATTTCGATTTATTAATTAAGGACCCTACTAAACTTTCTAATCCTATTCCTCATTTATATCATTTAGGTGAAGCTGCTTATAGAGATATGATTAATGATAAAAAAAATCAAAGTTTAATTATTAGTGGTGAAAGTGGTTCTGGTAAAACTGAAAGTACTAAAATTATTTTAAGATATTTAGCGGTTTCTTCTTTAGACATAAATAAAATAGATAATAATAATATAATCACTGTTGAAAAACAAGTTTTAGATTCTAATCCTTTATTAGAAGCTTTTGGTAATGCTAAAACTGTGAAGAATAATAATTCAAGTAGATTTGGTAAATTTATTCAAGTTAGTTTTTCTGATAAAGGAAAAATTTTATCTGCTAAAATATATAATTATTTACTTGAAAAAAGTAGAGTTGTTCATATTCAAAAAGAAGAAAGAAATTATCATATTTTTTATCAATTTATTTTAGGTTCTAACGAAGAAGAAAAGGAAAGATATAAAATAAAAGATTTAGAATATTATGATTATTTAAATAAAGGATGTTTTGACGTTGATGATATGGATGATGTAGAAAATTTTAAAGAGACTAAATCTTGTATGGAAAAATTAAACTTTAATAAAAACGAAATTGGTTATATTTTTGGTATTTTAAGTGCAATATTATATTTAGGTAATATTACTTTTATTGAAGAAAATAATAATAGTAATATTTTCGCAAAAATTGACCAAGAAAAAATAGAAGATTTTAATAATGTTGCTTTTTTCTTAGGAATTGAAAAACAAACTTTAGCAGAAATTTTAACAACTAAACAATTAACAATACAAAAAGAAGGAATTAGAAAACAATTAAGTGTTGAACAAGCATATAATTCTAGAGATGCTATTGCAAAAGCATTATATAGTAAATTATTTGATTTTTTAGTTTTTAAAATCAATAAAGCAATATCAAATAAAGATGAAAGTAGTAAAGTTAAAAGTTCTAATATAAGAAAAATAGGACTTTTAGATATATTTGGATTTGAAAACTTTGAAAATAATTCTTTTGAACAATTATGTATAAATTACGCTAATGAAAGATTACAACAATATTTTAATAATCATATATTTAAATTAGAACAAGAAACATATAAAAAAGAAGGAATAGATTGGACACAAGTAGAATTTATAGATAATAAAAATATAATAGAATTAATAGATAATGGTAAAATATCAATATTCGGTTTATTAGATTCAGAGCCTTTAACACCTAATCCATCAGATGAAAAATTTAAAAACACAGTTTATGAATTATTAAAAAGTAATGAAGCTTTAGGAGATGAAGATATAAATGATAATAAAATAATTATTAATCATTATGCAGGAACAATAGAATATGAAGTAAATGGATTTATAGAAAAAAATTTAGATCAAATTAATGATGATATAACTGAAGCTTTAAGTCAGAGTAAAAATAAGTTAATAAAAAAATTATTTGAAACAAATATTTCAAAAAATAAGGGTAAAACTAATCAAAAAGGCCCAAGTAAATTACAAAGTGATACATTATCAAAGCAATTTAAAAATCAATTAGATGATTTATTAAAAATGTTAAGTGAATCAAATCCAAGATATGTAAAATGTATAAAACCAAATTCTTTAAAAAAACCAAAAATTTTAGATTCAATCGATGTTATGGATCAATTATTATGTGCTGGTGTTTTAGAAGCAATTAAAATAAGAAAAAAAGGATATAATATTAGAAGAACTAAAGAAGAATTTTATAATTTTTATCATCCTTTATGTCCTCAAATTGATATTAAACAAATTAATAATTTTACTTTGGCTGTTGATAAAATGATGAAAATTTTTATGGATATAAAAGAAATGAAAGATATTTGTTCTGGGAAAAAAAAAATGATTCAAATTGGGAAAAATATTGTTTTTATGAAAGATGAAGTTAAAAATATTTTAGATTTTAGATTAAATAGAATTAAATATATTTATTTAATTCAAAGTACTTTTAGAGCTATGAAAGTTAGAAAATATGTTAGAAAAAAAAGAAATGCTGCTATTAAAATTCAAAGTTATTTTAAAATGATGATTTTAAGAGATTTAATTGCTGAAGAAAGAAAAAATGTTTTAACTATTCAAAAATGTTATAGATGGTTTATTATTAATAAAAGAATTAAATATTGTAAAAAAGTTTTGGAACAAAGAGAAAAAGCAAAATTATTAAAAGAAAAAGAAGAAAGAGAAAAAGAAGAAAGAGAAAAAAAAGAAAGAGAAAAAAAAGAAAAAGAAATAGAAGAAAAAAATGAAGAAAACGAAGAAGAAGAAAAAACAGAAACTTTGAATAATGAAGAAGAAGAAATAAAAAATGAAAATAAGGATTCAAATGTAAAAGAAGTTAATGATAATAATATAATAAATAAAAAAGAAACAAAGAAAAAGAAAACAAAAGAAAAAAAAGGAATGAAAGACTTTATAAATATAATGAGTCAAGATAAAAATATATATGAAGAATTTCAGAAAGAAAATGAAATATTAAAAAATGAATTAGAACAAACAAAAGATGAAAGAGATACATATAAAAGACAATTAGAAAAATTAAAATCTGAAATAGAAAATGGATTAATAGGGAATAATAATATAGAACAAATAAAAAATTATCAAAATGAAGAAATTCAAAAATTAAAGAAAGAAATGTCTGAAAAAGACACAAATATAGATATATTAAATTTACAATTATCAGATTTACAACAAAAAAATAGAAACTTAACAGAATTAACAGAACAATTAAAGAATCAAGGAAAATTAAGAAATGAAAAAATAGAACAAGAAAGAAGTAGTTTATATAGACAGTTAGGAGATTTAAAAATTGCAAATCAAGAATATGTTAGAAGATTAGAAAAAGATACTAAATTAGAAAGAGATAGTAAATCTTTAATTAATATTAATAATAATATTAGAGAAATTAATGATTTGAAAAAAAGAAATGAAAATCTTACTCAAGAAATAGAAAATGAAAAAAAAAAATATAATAAAGAAATATCTAAATTAAAAAAAAAAATAGCTCAAAAAGATTTTGATATAAAGAATTTAAGTAATAATAATAATTCTGAAGAAATTCAAAGATTACAAAGAGAAAATGAAGTGTATAAAAATCAAATAAAAGATTTTAAAAACCAATTAAAAGATATTAATACAATAAATGATAATGATATAAAAATGAAAGTTCAATTAAAAGAAAAAGATTTAGAATTAATTACTTTAAAAAATGAAAATGAAGATAATAAAAATAAATTAGAAAAATTAAATAAAATAAATGAAGCAATGAAAAATCAATTAATTGGAAAAGAAAGTGAAATAGATAGATTTAAAAAATTAAATGAAGAAGCAACAGAAGAAAATGAGAAATTATTAGATGAAAATATGAAATTAAAAAAAGAAAACAATGAAATAAAAATGAATATTAAAATAAATGAAGCAGGAAAAAAAAACGAAGAAACTGCAAAAATATTTAGAATAGAAAATGAATTAAAAAATTCAAATCAAAAAAATAAAGAATTAGAAGAAGAAGTAAATAAATGTAAAGATAAAATAAGAAAAAAAAGTAAAATATTAGATTCAAAAAAAGAAATGAATTTATTATTAGTTGAAATATTACAATTGCAAAAAAAAGAAATTGAATGTATGAAAAATATAAATTCAAATGGAGGAGAAAAGTTAAAAGAAATATTAGATAATTTAAAAAGTTCTTCTCTTAAAAGATTAAAAGATTTAGAAAGAGTCGTTGAAGAAGATAAAGAATTAGATGATGATGATGATGAAGATGAAGACGAAGAATATGAAGATGAAGATGAAGAAGAAGAAGAAGGAAATGAAGATGATGATGAGAATTAAAATTTATTAACAAAGGTTTTTTTTGTTAAATTGATTAAAATTGTTTTAATCATATTTTTAAAAAGTTTGAATTTTATTTTTTATTAAAAAATATAATTTATTAAAAAATAACTTAAATAAATATGACAACAGTAAAAACAAATAAAACAATTGATACATTTAAACCTGTTTTAAGACAAAAAGATATGGATAGAGATATGTATAATGAAATAGAGAAATTAGCAAAAGAATGTGTAGAAAGTCCTAAAGAAAAGTTTAAAAATGAAAATGAAATAGCAAATTATATGAAAAAATTTTTAGAAGAAAAATATAAAGATAAAGATTTATGTTGGCATGTTATTATTGGAAGAAATTTTGGAGGTTGTATTACTTTTAAAGAAAAAGTTATGTGTTATTTATATGTTGGTCAAATTGGATTTTTAATTTTTGCTACTCCTGATGTTTAAAATTATTATTGTTATATTAAAAAAATAAAATTAATAAAAAAATAAATTTTTGTTCACTTTATTAAATAACATTAACCCAAAAATAAAACCCATATTTTAAATAAAAAAAATGAAAAAAACCTAAAATGGCAAAAAGGTAAATTTTTAATTAAAAAATTTCATGATATTTTCATTCCCTTTAACAATATCATTTTTTTGAATAAGCATTTGAGTAAAATGAATCATTTTTTTAGCAGATTCAATTTTCCCAATATTTTTTAAAGGTTCAATATGACAATCGACAAAATAACCTCCATTAGTTAATTCTTCGAAATTCATATAAGCACAATGTAAAGTAGTTTGAGCACCCATAACATTATTTTTAAAAATACACCATCTAAAAGGAATTTGTAAAGTATCTCTAACAAACCAATAAAGTGAATGAGCTTCTATTTCTCTAAAAAAATGATTATTTATAAATCCAGGATGTAAAACTACTGTTTTTAAATTTAATTTATTTTTTTCAATATAATTTGATAAATATGTTGTAAAATGGACATCAGCTAATTTTGATAATACATATGTTCTCATCCAATCATAACTTTTCTTTGTATATGAAAAATCTAGATTTGATTCTGATGTAAATTGATTTAATATTTTCTCATTTATTCTCTTATATTTTGTTGTTGATACATTTATTATTTTTCCCTTTTCATTAAAATTATTTAATAATAATATTGTTAATATTAAATGACCTACATGATTTGTAAAATATGTGCTTTCTATTCCATTTATTGTTGAAAAATGTTGAAAACAAGAACCTGCATTATTTATTAAAATATCTATTTTATTAAATTTTTTAATTATTTCTTGAGAAAAATTTAATAATGAATCATAATTAGTTAAATCTAAATTCATATAAATACATCTTTCTTTTTCTTTATCATCTTCTAATGAATTTATACTTTCTAAAGCTTCTTTTTCTTTTCTACAAGCTAAAATTACTGTTGCTCCATTTTTTAATAAACTTTTTGCTGTTTCAAATCCTATTCCTCGAGAACCTCCTGTTATTATAATTATTTTATTTTTCATTTCATGAACTAATGGTGTTAAAGGGCCATTATACCATTTATCCATTAAAAATGTAAACACCGATAATAATATGAAAATTATTATGATTAGTGTTAAGGATATCATTTTTTTTTAATATATATTTATTTTATTTTTACTATATATGTTCATTAAATTTGAAAAAAGCCATTCAAGATTTTTAAAAGGGATTCTTTTTTATATTTAATTTATTTGGTAAATGTTAATTTTATTTTTGTTAATGTTTTTTTTATTTTTGAGGAAGAAGAAGTTTTCTATTATTAGAAAAGTATAAATTATTTAATGATATTATTATTAAAAGCCTTTTTTATATAAAAGAATTAATATAAAGAAAAAAAAACAAATAAATAAAAAAAATTAATAAAAAAAATCCTTTTTTTAAAAAAATTAAAATTAAAAATTATGGTTTATCAACATCTTCAACATAATCAAAATTTTTTTCATTAAAATTAGTAACAGAGCTATCAAAACCAAAGCTTCCTACATTATTACTAGAAGTACCAAAACTTTTTTGACTTTCAACATTTAAATCTCCTTTATCTCCTTTATCTTTATTATCAATATCTTCAATAATATCATTAAATTCATCATCATAATTATCATTATTATTATTTTCAATAACATATTTAGTAGTTTCTGAAGTAATTTTTCCATTTTTTGTAGTAGTAACAGTTTTAGTAACGGTAGTATTATTATGATTATTAATATTATTATTATTATTAATACCATTATTATTATTAGAATTATTTGTATTTGCTATTGCTTGTGCTAAATTTGTTATCATTGGTGTTCCTAATACAGGATCAATATTATTATTATTTTCGTTTTCTTCATTTTTTTTTCTTCCTTTATTTAAAATATCTTGTGCTGTAATTTCCTTATTTTCATCAGATGGATTTTTATCTCTTTTATAAACATCACTAATATTTAAAGTATTAAATTTATTAGAAGAATCATCATTTAAATTCACAGATTTATTAGCAAATGAAATTGGAGCTAATTGTAATTTTCCAGGAATAATAGGATTAGAATAATTACCTTTTAAATCATCATCAGTTTTACTTGGATTATTATAAACAGAACTATAATTTCCAAAACCATATCTTTCAGCAGGACCTTGATTATATATATTATTAGTAGCATTATTAATTGGAATATTTTCTTTTCTATTTAATTGTTCATATACTAATTGAAGTAAAACTGGTTTTGGATCTTCTTTATTTTCTTTTAATTTACATTCTTTAAATAATGTTTCTCTTTTTATATTTTCTTTTACATTTGATTCATTTTCAAATATTGGAAAAGTATATTCTAATTCATAAAATTTTAAAAATTCTTTTATTAAGTGACAAGCTATTAATATTTCTTTTGATTTATTTAATCTGTGAAGTGGAGTCATAAAATCAAATTCTAATTTTTGCTTTGTTGAATCTTTTTCATTGTCTATTATGTCTAATATACTCTTTTTAATTTTTGCTCTCATATAGTTTATTACTCCCTTCTTTTCCAGTTCTTGGAGAACTAAATTTTTGGCATCTTGTTGAAGATCTATATTTGAATCTTGCTTTTTTTCTTCTTCTGTTTTCATTTTTTTTTTATTTTTAATCTGAATTAAATTTTAAATGAGGAATTTAAATTTTATTTTATTCTTTGGATATATGTTACATAAAGGATATTTAAAGAAATAATTTTTAATATTTAAATATAAAATAAATATTTAAAAAAGAAATGAAAAGAAACATAAAAAAAATAAAAATAATAAAAAAAAAATGGAATCTGAAATTCCAAACGAGAATCGTTTATTAATATATAACATTGATGAAAAGAATAGTAAATGTGCAGATTGTTCTTCAGAAAATCCTTCAAAAATATCAATAAATCACGGAATAACATTATGTGAAACATGTTCTCAAGCACATGAAAAATTAGGAAAATCAATATCATATATAAGAAATATTGATGAAGATTTAGATTCTTATCTTTTAAGTTTTTTAACTTTAGGAAGTAATTCTAAATTTTATAATATGATTGAACAATTAAAAATTAATTCCTCTTTACCTATTGAAATTAAATATAAAACTAATGGTATTAATTATTATAGAAGATTACTTAAAGCTAAAGTTTTAGGTCAAAAATTATTTGAACCTGATTTTGATAATCCAAATGAAATTATTGAAAATATTGAAAATAATTATCCTGAATTTGAAAATTATGAATTAAAAACTGATGAAGTGAAAAAAAAAGAAAAAAAAAAATTTGGAAACTTTTTTGGGAAAATAAAAGGTTTTAGTAAAAATATAGGTGAAAAAATACAAGATATGCATATTAAAGATAAATTAAAAAAAGGAACTGTAAATGCTTATTCTGGAATAAAGAAAGCTACTCATTATGTTTCTGAAAAAAGTCAACCTGCTACAAAACAAATTAAAAAAGGAGTTAATTATGTTGGAAGTCATGTTAAAGATGCTTATCAGGATTTAAAGAAAAAAATCGTTAAAGGAAAAAATAAAGATATAGTTAGAGTTGATGTTGATGATAATAATAATAATAATAATGATAATAATAATGATAATAATAATAATGATAATAATAATAATAATAATAATGATAATAATAATGATGATAATAATAATAATAATGATAATAATAATAATAATAATGTTAATAATAATGATAATAATAACAATAATAATGAAAAATTAGAAGGGGAAGTTAAGAAAGAAAATGAAGAAAATAAAAATGAAAATAGTGATAATAAAGGTGATAATTTAGGAAATAATAATCAAACTAAAGAAGAACATGTTGAATAATTTATTTAATTCTTTATTTATTAAGAATTTAAGTATTCAAAAATTAAAAAATTATAATATTAATAAATATTTTTTTTAAAACATCACTATTTATATCAAAGAAAATAAATATATAAAAATTATTTTTTAAATTTTTGAAATTTAAAATATCATAAAATTTATTTTTCAATTTCTCCATAAAATTTTTCAATAGTAGTTTTTCCTTGAGAATTATTACATTTATCTTTATCACTTTTAATAATTTTATTTTTAGTATGATTAATATTTTTTTTGTTTTGATTAATTTTTAAATTTTGAACAGTATTCCATTTTTTTTGTGCAATTTCATAATTTTTTAATTTTTCTTGAATTTCTTTTTTTCTATGTTCTTTAATAATATTTTCACTAATTTCAATTAAATAATTACATTCAGATTCTAATTTTTGAATAATATCATTTTGATCATTAATTTGATTTAAATAAATTTGTTTTTGATTTTTTAATAAATTTTTCATTTCATTTTCTTCTTTTTTTAATTCACTAATTGTTTTTCTATCAGTGTTTAATTCTAAATTTCCTTTTTTAAATTCAATATTTTCTTTAATAAAATTACAATTATCTTCTAAAATATAAATAGCATTATTTTGTTCTTTAATTAATTCATTAGTTTCTTTATATTTATTTCTTAAATCTCTAAATTCATCTTTAGATAATTTAATATCATTTGAAACTTTTTTAATTAAAAGAGTTTGTTCATTTTTTTGTAAATTTTCAAAAGCTTTTTGATGATTATTAGTAATTTTATCTAAATTTTGTTTTTGATGATTAATATTATATAAAACTTCTTTTTGAGAAACAATTGAATTTTCTAAAAATTCAATTTGATATCTTTCTTCAATTAAAGAAGAAATATTTAATTTTAATTCTGATATTGAATCTTTATATAATGATATTTGTTGTTCTATTGGAAGATCATCTAATATTGTATTAAAAGTATTTTCTTCAAATTCTTTTTTATTTTTTTCTATTTTTATTTCTTCTTTTTCTTGTTTTTCTTGTTTTTCTTCTTCTTCATTTTCTTCAAAAATATATTGCTCTATTTTTATTATTATATCATATAATTTTTGCCTTAATTCATTATTTTTATTTACTTTTTCCTCTATTTTTAACTCTTCATTTGTCTTCTTTTTTCTATTGTTTTTTTTTGTATTATTATTCATACTTAATTTAATTTAAATTTTAATTGAACTATAATTTTTAAAAAATATAAAAATAATTAAAAATTATTATTTTAAATACTTTTTAAATATTATTAAAATGAAAAAAAAAGAAAAAGAATTTTGATTTCAAATTTAAATTTTATTTTCCTATTTTTTAAACATCAGGAGTAGCAAAAATTAAAAATCCAATTTGACCAACATATAAATAACACATAACTTTTTCTTTA
>JAEEGJ010027306.1_pt1 | contig 11478 bp, 8 predicted proteins | sample 8958761 | NCBI WGS metagenome assembly JAEEGJ01 (sample SAMN16246546, study PRJNA631951) | gut metagenome | biome: gut microbiome; feature: rumen; material: RS-attached | host: Bos | place: Iran: Karaj | collected 2018-10
ATCTTTTGGTTGGCTGCAACTGCTCCACCGTTTGGCTTTGCCTTAACTGGAGCAACCTGACACTGGTTATACTGATATACACAGTCAACACTGTTCTGAAGACCATCCTTCTTTGCATAAGCACGTATAATTGCTGGGAACTCATTTAAAGTAACCTTCTTGCTAGGGTCGTACTTAACCTCTTCGCCACCGTTAAGTGAATAGAAGATTTCTGCACCTTCTGTTTTAGAAGAAAGTGTCACCTTGGTTCCAAGTGCTACCTCTCCACTAGCTGGATTTGCAACAACATGTCCACATATACTATCTGAAACAATTGGATGTCCCATTACTTTTACAGAATCAATTCTATTTACACCTTCAGCAGATGCATTGCCATCTCCTTTGGCAGATTTATCTGTGCAAGGAACAAGTCTAACGTATACTTTTTCCTTGTTGTTAGCTGCTGCAGGAATTTCAAAATCAAAGGATACGTACTCTGCTGGAGCAAAAGATGTTTTTGCAACACCATCAGAGATTGCGCCATTGTCTGCTTTCTCCTCAGACTTACCATTTACCCAAACTGTCTTCTTATAGCTATATGAGCCCTTGGTAAAGTTCTTAAACGTACCTGCTTCATCCTTTGTAGAATACTGAAGCTGATATGCTCCTGCCGCAGTATTTGATGAACGTATACGGAAGCTCATCTGCATATCCGCATATCCAAGGGTAGGAAATTCCATCTGAATGTAATCATTATCCTTTACTACACCCTTAGAACCCATGTAATAATTTGTCGAACCTGTCTGCGAAGAAGTTGTCGATGTATAAGGCTTTGACGGGTTACCGCCTACAACAACCTGATATTTGGACTTAGTGTCCTTTAAATCGTTGGTCTCATAACGATCACCGTAAATATATAAATCAGTATTGTTTGAATCAGATTTGGCATCCTTATAGTTGGCATTACCTGCCCACTGAGCCACAATAAGCTCAGTTGTTGGGTCGCTTTCAAGCTTCTCCACCTTCTCCCCTTCCTTAAGGGCGTAGAAGTTGAAGAAGAACTTGCTGTCATCATACTTGTTAATGCCATAGCTAGTAAATCCTGAAAAGTACTCAAGTGCTAATGGATAAGAACCGTTCTTAGAATTTACATTTTCAAGAATATAATTACCAGTCTTATTTTCATCTGCTGCCTTCACCGCCCAAAGGCTAGCTTCAGTTAAATCTTTTGAAAGAGCCAATCCACATTGAGTGCTTTTTCGACCGTTGTTTTCCACTTGGGTCAAAGTAGCTGTAAGGTAATTCTGTTCAGAGTCTTGGAGCTTTAAATTTCCATTTTCATCTACAGAAACCTTAAGCACTAAGGCATTTTTATCCTTGACATCAATAGTTTCTTCTGATGTTGGCTCTGCATCAACAGCAGTATATTTTCCGCCGTTTTTCTCAGAAGTCATTAGCTTTTTATCCTTAGGATAATAAACGACAATCTCATCACCTGGATACAACTCACGCTTTAAAAGCTTTGCTACAGTATTTTCCTTTGGTACTTCAGGCTCCTCTTCCTCACCGTCCAGCGCTACGTAGGCTGAAAGAATAAAGTCTGCCTTTTTCGCTTCTTTGTAGCTATAAGTAGTAAAACGACGATTACCGTTGCTCTCGTAGTATTCAATATACTGTGGTAAGTCTGCATTGACATTCTTATCATGATAAACGGCCTTAACATTCTTAAAGAGGAAATCTCCGTCCTCTTCTATTACTGTCCACTGTCCAAGCTCTGTCTTTTCCTTGCTAAGAGAAAGGGAATTGCCAGTTGCTGTGGTTGTCAAATATTCTGTAACCTCATTTGAATCTGCGTCTATATAGGTTCTTGAGATATAGAACTCATCATCTTTATCTTCAACCTTTTCAAGCTTTAACGAACCGAGCTTTGCAGACTCGTCCATTAATGCAAGGACACCCTCATTTACTTCCACGTCTATCGAAGAAAGGTATTTGCCGTTTGCCTCGTAAGATAAGGCATTCTTAGCATCTCGAACAATAGAAAACTCTACCCCTGCCTTGAGGCCTTCTAAGTCAGTAATCTTGGTACCCTTTTTAAGAGTGTATTCAAATGTTACGTGATTACTTTCCTGACCATCTTTGGCTGCATATGCATAGATAGTTGTAGCATTTGTAATCTTGATTGGCTCACTGTAAGGACTGTAGTTTTCAGTACCGTTAGTATTGTAATAAATGTCAGCACCTTCAGTGTCACAAGTAAGCTCAATCTCGGTGCCATAAGCTACGTCCCCTTCCTCTATAGAGGCTATTGGTTCAGCTATGGCGCTTGCATTTGCAGACTGACTAGTAAGCTTGTAAAAAGCTAGAGTCTGACCGGAAATATTTCTGTGTACATCTGCATTTTCAGGCTTTACATATGCTCTGAAATCCTGAGAATTATATACTCCAAGCTGTCTGATTGCACCTTGAGAATCCTCAGTAGCAAGATATCCATTATTTATCTTCCACTTAGCACCAACTTCATTTTCTGGCTTTGAGCCAACTCTAGTACCATTGTTTGCTGCTGTAGTGTACAGATAGTTAGAACCAGAAGTGATAGTATAGTACTCCTCTGTAACTGTAGTCTCATCATCAGCCGGGTCATTAGCCGAAGTATCAGGGTCCGCTCCATCTGGATCTGTTACATCGGGATCTGTCCCATTAGCATTAGTTACATCTGGGTCTGCTCCATCGCCAGTCGTAGAGTTGTCAGCATTCTGATTGTTACCATCATTGGTAGTTCCCAAATTACCAGTATTTCCATTATTATCAGTAGACTGATTGTTTCCTGTCTGGGCAGAGTTATCCCCTGATTGATTTCCACCAGTAGTACTGTCGCCTGTTCCTGACTGATTGCTGTTATCGTCTCCTGAATTATTAGAAGAACCGGAGTTATTTGAATCGCCAAAACCAGTACTGCCCTGATTTCCAGAATCATTTCCAGAGACACTGCCAAGTGTTAAGTCATCGCCATCAGTAGCACTGTTATTGACCTGATTATTCTTAACAGTCTTGGTAATAGTATTTTTAGTGATTTTCCAAACGTAATCACTATCACTGCCCTCTGAAATTGTAAGCTTACCATCCTTTACAGTACCCACTTGTACAGGTGGTACTTTGGACGAAGCCTTACTTGGCAACACATAAGTTGTGCCATCCTTTGTCATTGTAATAGCAATGGAATCATCAGCTTTGATATCGCTTAAGCTAACTTTAGTCCAGATATGATTTGTTTCCTCCGCATTGGAAACGGAAAAATCAAAGAAAAATACAGAAAATGTCATTAAAAATGACATCACTAAAGAGAGCCCTTGTCGAGCCAATTTTTTCATCATCTATTCTCCTCCTTATAATTTATTCCGCATAGAGACAAAAAAAGACCTATAAACATTCACCAAAATATCTAAATGAATATGCTTATAGATCGTCTCTTACACCCGGTTACATCGCATAACGAAAGATTATCATTTATACTCACGCGAGTCAATGCTATTATATCTGTATGAGAAAAAAAGAATTAGCATTAATTGTAATTGAAAGATTAAAAAAGGAATATCCAGCAAGCGACTGCACACTAAATTACGACGATGCATGGAAGCTGTTAGTCTCTGTGCGCTTAGCAGCCCAGTGCACAGACGCAAGAGTTAACGAAATAGTCCCATCTTTATATGAGAAATTTCCGACCATCAACGCTATAGCTGATGCTGATGTGGCTGATGTGGAAGCAATCGTTCGTCCATGCGGACTTGGCAAATCCAAGGCAAGAGATATAGTTGCCTGCATGAAAATGCTTAGGGATGTGTACGACTGCAAAGTTCCTGAAACCATGGAAGAACTCTTGGCACTTCCAGGAGTAGGACGTAAATCAGCAAACCTAATTCTTGGCGATGTATTTGGCAAGCCTGCCATAGTAACAGATACTCACGCCATCCGCCTTTCAAACCGCATTGGACTTGTTGACAACATCAAGGACCCAACCAAGGTTGAGATGGCTTTGCGCAAAATAATACCACCAGAAGAAGGCAATGATTTGTGCCATCGTCTGGTGGATCATGGTCGTGCTATATGTACCGCTAGAACAACACCTTTCTGCGATAAGTGCTGCCTAGAGGATGTGTGCAAGAAAAGGATTTAAACCATCCTAACATGGCAAAGTATAAAGTTTCACCACTTTGCCACCTGAAACTACAAAATAAAGTTCTGGTGGCTCTGTGTCAACAGTCCAAGCTGATACAGATTTTACAATATCATCTATACTACAGTTGGCTTCGCGATTTGCATAGTCACCACTTCCATCTGCATCATATTTTCCGCAAGTAATTTCTCCCACGTTAACACTTATTGTCATATATGGAGCAAAGGCATATCCCTCATCTAAATCTGCATACATGGCTCCAGGGATTTCACCCTCTTCAGCAAAAACTTGCTTACATTCAACAGTTACTACATCATCATTTAAGCTGATATTGCTGATGCTGTTAAAGTCCGAACTATAAACCCCATCTGGAAAACTTGTAATATCAAAAGATGCCTCTCTTAGCTTCTTGTCCAAAGTACTATAAAAGCAATCTGTAAAGCTTGTAGCCAGTGGAGTAATATCGTAGTCACCTAAGTCTTTGGCCGAAACTATTAACGCATAAAGATAACTCTTGCCATCTGAATAGTAATCCCAGCTTGCCACTTCGTAGCTTAAATCATCGACGGCATATCTGTCCTCTATAAACATGCACACTTCATCAGAATAATCCATAAAAAATCTCTTATAATGGGCAGATGTGTGCTCGCTTTTAATCTCTTTCGCTGGGTCCATTCCTGAGATGTCTTCGTTAATATCGTCAGACTGCTTGATTCTTATCAGATATTGATTTCCAGTAGTATCTCCAGACACATCAAAGGTAATCTCAGAAATTTGGTCACCATCAGTCTTCAATCTATACTGGACATTTTCCAAATTTTCAGGTAAAGGAATTGCATCACCGTAAACCTTATAAAACTCCTCGGCGGAAACAATCTTGTAACCATCCTCTGTAGTTTCTGCTGCATTTTCCGTTGACTCTACATCCGTTCCTTTAACGTCTTTGCCGGCGCATCCCATCAATAATAAAGATGCCAAGGCAAGTGTGAATAGTTTCTTTTTCATTTTTCTCCCTTCTTTTTTACTATGCTTAAATTAATACCCGCAACAAAAATTATGTCACAAACCTCTATTAATTTTCAATCTCAAATATTTATATTCTAGATATTTTTTCCTAATTATGGAAAAAAATGTCTATTTTTTTTGAAATATAGATAAGAACATTAAAAATAGTTAAAAAGGAGTATTTTTATGAGTATTTTTAAACGAGGTAATGATGGACAACTGTACTTTTCATTACCAAAATATGCAGTTATTTTGAATAAATTACAAAACAATGTTAGATATGGGCCGAGAACACCCGTAGATCCAAACAGACTCAAAACATTTTTAGAAACTGTGAGACCTAAACAAATAAAAGAATTAACTATTGATTATTTTCGTGAGAAACCTAATGCAAATTATGAATACTGGCAAAGATGGATTACTAGCATAAATGAAATGTGTGAGTATTTTGATTTCAAAAACAACCCAATTTCACAGTTGGAAGATGAATATTTTGACCGTCCAGAATATTCTCTGGCAGAAAGAATATGTTCTGGAATTTGCTACGAGGCATCCGTAAATTTGATTTTTGTAGACGAAACTCCATCATTAAATTATACTGAAAAACCTGTATCGGATAGCGAAGACGAACTAGGATTATTTCAACCAGCTCGATTAAATACCAATTATCCTGCACCTACATCTAGTACTAGAGGAGCCATAAACATCCCTCGAACCAATAGTAATTCATCATTAGCACGAAATATGTAATAGAAAAGGAGCTGAAATCAAAAAAGCAGGTCTAGTTTTCTTGTAACTAGAACCTGCTCCTCATTTTTTATTCTTTAGCTAAATAGCCCGCCTGCAATATCCTTAATTTCTTTCATGTCCAGCTTGCCATCAGCGAGAGCTTCCTTAACTTTTTTGACATCAGAATCATCAACCTTGATTCCTGCTTTGTTAAGCAAATCCTTGGCCTGGCTGATGTCGGCCCCCTTAAGCTTCTCAAGTAAATCCTTGTTGCCTGCCACCTTTGTTATGATGTCCTTTAAATCCATAAATCTCTCCTCCTATCTTTTCTCTAAAAATGGTAACAAAAACTCATGGTATAACATGTCCAAAATTGCAACCACAGGAATAGCTAACAAGATTCCACCTACGCCAAACATCTTTCCTCCTGCAACAATTCCGATGAGAATCCAAAGTCCCGAAACACCAAGGGAATCTCCAAAAATCTTTGGCTTCAAAATATAACCATCTATTGTCTGAAGGATAGCAGTGAAAATCAAGAATGCTCCTGCATACCATGGCTGTACTAATAAAAGTAAAAATCCACCCAAAACCGCACCAATCATTGGACCAAATGTAGGAATAATATTCATCACACCAACTATTACTGATACAAGTCCCACATAAGGCATTCTAGCTATTGTCATAAATATCGCATTTACGATACCAATGATAACTGAATCTAAAAGATTGTAAACGATATATCTATTTAAAATCTTATCACTCTTTTTGATTATGTATGCAACGCTATCAAACTTATCCTTGAAGATTGCCTTGAGGAATCTCTTGCCGTCACTCTTAAGCTTATCCTTTTCAGCAAGGAAGTAGAACGATAGTAAAAGTCCTATGAAAAACTGCGCGATGGACTTTCCAATATCTGCAGTAGCATTCATAATTGTGTAAAAATTATCTGATGCGTAGTCTGCAATTGTATCAATGATATCGTTTGAAGATTTGACAAAGCTTCTCAAGTCAATCATTGAACTTGTGACGCCGATTGATTCCAATGTGTTTTGAAGACTCTTCACATAGCCGTTGAAGTTGCTAGCAAATGTAGATATTCCATCAACAAGCTGTGGAACCACAAGAACTATTACAAAAGTCAGAAATACAATTACCGACAAAAAAGCAACTGCATTTGCAAGACCTGCTCTTAGGCCTTCATTTTTAATCTTTCCAAATACCTTGCTGCGATATAGCATCGCCAAGGGATTGACAATGTATGCAATTACGGCACCTAAAATTACTGCCGAGAAATATCCAATAAATGTTCCAATACCATCTAAAATACTGGTAATCCTTATTAACACTACGTACAGCACCACACCAATACATATAGCAACTGCAAGGGAATACCATGGCTTATCCTTAAGAGATTTCATAGTTTACTCCTTTTCTTTCATGCTAATTCTAATATGTCAAAAAACTGCCCCAGAATCAATAGATTAAGTATAAAAATTTTATTAAGTGTTGCTTTATATATTAATTAATGATATCTTATGGATGTCTTTTTTCGATTATATGCAAATTCTTTTGTATATAATTCTATTCTTTATTATTATCCCATTTTTTAAACAAATTTAATATGATAGGAGATTAAGATGAGAAAGACAAAAACATCTTTATCTGAGACAGGTAATCTCATTATTCCAATGACAAATGATTACCTTTTTAAAGCATTACTTCAAGAAAACGAACACGTTTTAAGGGGACTTCTCTGTTCACTTCTCCATCTAAGGGCTGATGAAATAGACTCTACAGAAATAACTAATAGTATTGTTCTAGGTGAATCATTTACCGAAAAAACCTTTATGCTTGATGTAATAATTAACTTAAATAATAATAAAATCATTAATCTAGAAATGCAGGTTATAAATAATAAAAATTGGCCAGAACGTTCTCTAGCTTATTTAGGTAGAGAATTTTCAAAAATTCAAAGAGGGAACCAATATGGAAATGTTACTCCTGTTCACCAAATTGGAATCTTGAATTATACGTTATTTGAAGAGTGTCCCACTTTTTATTCAACATATATGATGCAAGATACCCATAGTCACCACATATATAGTGACAAATTTGCCATCTCCGTGTTAAACTTGAATCAGATAGAAAGGGCAACTGACGAGGATAAATCATATAAAATTGATTACTGGGCTCGTCTTTTTAACGCAAAAACCTGGGAGGATTTAAATATGTTAGCAAAAGAGAATCCACTTATGGCTGAAGCCGCAGATACATTTCGAAAATTAACTGAAGAAGACGCTATTCTCGATGCATGCTATAGGCGTGATTTGCAATTGGCATATGAAGCTAGCGTTGAACGTAAGTTAGCTACTCAAGCGGCAGAACTCAAAGAAAAATCTGAAACCATTTCACAATTAACAAATGAAATTGCGGAACTAAAGCGTCAGCTCAATAACAAAAATTAGTTTACAAAAGGACCCATGCTTGGCATGGGTCCCTTTCTTACTATCTCCCGGGGAGAAATCTCATTTTATTCATATCGTAATGCATCAATAGGATTAAGCTTAGCAGCTCTATTAGCTGGGCTGTAACCTGCGATGATACCTACTGCAACAGAAATCAATACTGATATGATGATTCCAGTAGCATCGATAGCTGGCTCTAAGTCCATAGGAAGCAAGTTCAACAAGGCTGTACCTGCTGTGATACCTAGGAATACACCAACCGCTCCACCGATAAAGCAGATAACAATTGCTTCTGTAATAAACTGCAATCTAATTGACTTGTTGGTTGCTCCAAGAGCCTTTCTAGTACCAATCTCTTTGGTACGCTCGGTAACTGATACAAGCATGATATTAGTAACACCGATACTACCAACGAGAAGTGATATAGCTGCAACACCAAGGAATGCAATTTTGACCATATCAAACATGCTAGTGAACTCCTGTACCTGGTCTGCCATGGAAATAACCACAACATTGTATGCATCATTCTTTGCGTAATACTTTACATTGAAATAGTCTCTTATTTCAGGAGCAAAGGCTTGACCATCAACTTCTGAATCTACTACTACATCAATATACTGCGTACCTTCATTTTGTGCATGGTTTGCAATTCTGGCTGTTTCATAAGGAATCCTAATCTCTGTAGTAGGATTATCTGGATCAGAGGTAGTACCACCGATATCAATTCCATCTCTGGCATATTCGTATATACCAACTATATGATAGGTATAATATACGCCATTCATATTGACTTCGATTTCAGAGCCAATAGCAGCATCTTTATCTCCTCGAAATGCTCTTTCTACCAGCTTATCTGCCACAAGACATACCCTTTTTCCTTCGGCATAATCTCTATCTAAAAAGCCTCTACCTTGAACCATCTTGGTTCTGTTGCCAAAATATTTATAATAGTCTTTGCTATAGCCTCGAATCTGCACCTTAGACACTACATTGTCCCTTGTAACGGTGCCTTTTCCATCCATAGAATCTCCATAAACGCTTTCAGCCTGAACAAGACCTACTACCTTGTCCTTGTATTCTTCTTTGAACTGATTAAGCATGTCTTTAGTGATAAGATCCTTTTCATTCATTTCTCTGACATTATCATCTATGTTGTAAAGGTTCTTAGTGTTCTTAGGTAAGACCACAACCTCAATAGTGTCTGCACCGGCCTCTGTCAATATCTTGCTAAAGCCTTTAGTCACCGAGTTACCAACGATAAAAATAATGATAACTGAGGTAATACCAATAATAATACCAAGCATAGTCAGCAACGAACGCATCTTATTGGCTTTGAGTCCTGCTATAGCAACGGAGATATTTTCAAAAAATAACATTTACTTTACCTCCTTTGCTTGTAAACCTTGCCAAGTACCTTTAGACTCTCCAGTGATGCTACCATCCTTGAGAGTGATGATTCTCTCTGTCTCCATTGATAGCTCAGGAGAGTGAGTGATGAGAACGATTGTCTTGCCCTGCTCCTCATGTAGCTTGTGAAAGATATCCATAATCAATCTTCCGGTAGCAGAATCAAGAGCACCGGTAGGCTCATCCGCCAAAATGATAGCTGGGTCGTTTGCCATAGCGCGTGCAATTGCCACACGCTGCTTTTGACCACCAGAAAGCTCATCTGGCTTGTGCATCATTCTATCGCTCATTCCAACCGATTCAAGAAGCTCTTTTGCTCTTTCATTTCGAGCTCGTCTCCCCATTCCTGCATACATCATAGGAAGCTCAACATTCTTAAGAGCTGATGTTCTTGCAATCAGATTGTATGTCTGAAATACGAATCCTATTTTTTTGTTTCTAAGAGCTGAAAGCTCATGATCCTTTGCCTTCTCGATATCCACTCCATCAAGGGTGTATTCTCCGGCTGTAGGTTGGTCCAAGGCTCCGATAATGTTCATCAGTGTAGACTTACCTGAACCGGACTGACCAACAATGGAAACAAATTCCCCTTCTTTAACTGTAAAGTTAACACCATGTAGTACTTCAAATTCATTTGGAGTGCCGATGAAGAAACTCTTGTGAATATCACGAAGGTCTAATATTGTCTTTCCTTCCAATTTATATTCCTCCGTAATTACTCCTCGTATTGCATAAGGTCCATACTGTTTGTTGATGAAGCATCTGTAACTACAGCCTCAACATTCATACCCTTCTTAAGGCCTGTGCCCTTAACCTCTACATAATACTCACTCTCAAGACCTGTTGTAACTACAACATTGTCCTTAGTTCCATCATCATTTACTACTGCGACAAACTTGCTTCCATCCTCTGCGGTCTGAATACAGTCATAAGGAAGTGCTAAAACATTGTCAGCTGAGTTGAATACCAAGCTTGCCTTTCCTGTCATACCAACGCGAAGTCTCTCATCTGTTCCATCAAGCTTAATCTTAACCTTGTACTTTGCTGTAGTACCAGCTGATGAAGTGCCTGTAGCTGCGGCAGCTGACGAAGTACCAGATGAACTTGCCACTGAATCATCTGAAGCTACAGATACAAATGATACTGTACCCTTGAACTCGTCTTCTCCTGTAGCATCAAACTTAACAACTGCTGGCAATCCCTCGTATACCTTGGCAATGTCATACTCGTTAACCTTTGCCTCAACTATAAATCCACTTGTATCAGCAATAACAAATACGTTGTTACCCTGTGTATAGTTGTTGCCCTTTTCAACATTCATTGCAAGAATGTAACCTGACATAGGAGCAACTACCTTAGTCTTGTCGATGCTCTCATATACATCGTTGTAAGCATCTACCTGTGTATAAGATGCATCGTAATTCTGCTGCATCTGTGCAAGTGTAATCTTGTTCTGTGTCTGTCTGATTGTTTCCTTTAATGTATCGATTTCCTTCTCTGCTGCCTCGTAGCCTTCAATTGAAACTGGCTCAGCAAGTGCCATAGCCGCACCCGACTCTTTTGCCCATCTATTTGCAACCGATGGATCAGTATCCTTATACTTCTCGTACTTTTCAAAAGCATCCTTTAAGTTGTTGTAGATGTTCTTGTTGTCATCCAACCACTTTTGCTTTTCATCAATCTGCTTTTGAGTCTCCTCGATTGACTTTTGCAAAT
>JAEEGJ010027310.1_pt1 | contig 11478 bp, 8 predicted proteins | sample 8958761 | NCBI WGS metagenome assembly JAEEGJ01 (sample SAMN16246546, study PRJNA631951) | gut metagenome | biome: gut microbiome; feature: rumen; material: RS-attached | host: Bos | place: Iran: Karaj | collected 2018-10
GTTGTATATTTTCAATATACCTTCAATAGCTTTAACACCTGCTTCAATCGCAGCGTTTAATTGTTCTTCCCACATATTAGTTAGCACCTTTCTTAATCGTTTCACTACACATCGAGATAATTTCATCGATGATTTCTTGGCTGAATGATTGAATGGTGAAGCCAGCAGCGTAAGTGTGACCACCACCACCAAAGTGAACGGCTATTGCTTGAACATTGTACATGCTGCTACGCATTTCGACTTGCATACCACCATTATCTGTTTCAGAAGCAATGAACCAAATTGGATGATTAACGATATAGCTTAATAAGGAAGTATTTCCACATATTTGAGCGGAAGTGACTCCTAATTCTTCTCTATCTTTTTTAGTTGCTACGGCATAAATAATGCCATCGTCTCTTTTAATGATGTGAGTATAAATGAATGCTTTGATATCTAAAGATATCTCTGGGACGATATTGTTGGTCTTGTTGAGTAAGATTGGATCTACACCAAGATCGCATAAGTCCCTCACAATTGAAAACATTCTTGTGAAGTTATTGGCAAATTGGAATCTGCCAGTATCTGTCATCATTCCTAAGTAAAGGGCGCTTGCAGAAATTAAATCAATTTCAAAATTGTTCTCTTTGGCGAGTAAATATATCAATTCACAAGTCGAAGAGGCTTTGTCATCAATTACTTCTGGTCCTTCAGTGAATGTAAAGGTATCAATATGATGATCAATTTTGGCATACGCTTTAGCGTTTTGCACTCTTTGATCTTCACATCTTTCTAAGTCGTTACTATCTAAAATAATAGCTAATGAATTAGCGATTACTTCGTCACTAACGACATCCATTGTTCCAATGATATCGAAGAATTTTTTTAATCCACTTCCGACACAGTAAACGTTCTTCGATGGATATTTCGCTCTTAGAATATTTCTAAAAGCAATTTGACTACCATAACAATCACCATCAGGATTGCGATGACCGAATATCACTATCGAATCATGTTGTTCAATCTTGGAGATGATTTCTTCAAACATTAGAACTCGTTATCCTCTTTTTCTTCTTCGGATTCTTCGGATTCTTCAGATTCAGAACCTAAGTCATCATCCTTGTTCTCTTTTTCATCTTCGAACGCGGAATTGTATTCAGCTTCTTCCTCTTCTTCTTCACTATCTTCGTCGTAAGTTTCAACATCGCTATAAACTTCGCTCATATCGATATGAACTTTTTCGAATTTGTGACGAACTCTTAAGTCCCATTCGTTTTCACCTAAGGTGACGAAACGACCATCGAGCATTAAGTTTGTGTAGAAACGGGAAACCTTGCTATCAGCTTCTTCTTTGCTTAAGCCGGCTTCTTTGACACAGTATGCCCAGATGTCTTCGAACTTACTTTGTTGACTTTGTGCACTGACATAGTCGAAAGCATAATCTAATAATGATTTTGCCATTTGTTTATCCTCCTACATATGTATTGGAGCGCTTACACCGATGAGTGCAAGTGCATTTTTTAACACGATTTTGCTGGCCTTAACTAATGCTAATCTAGAACCACTGAGCTCTAGGTTATCACGGTCAATTACACGGCAGTCGTTGTAGAATGCGTGTACCAATTCAGCGAGGGCGTGTATGTAATTTGTGACCTTGTAAGGCGCTTTATCCTTAGCTGCATCATTAACCATATTGCCGAAATCAGCAAGGTGTTTTAATAAGGCAAGCTCAGAAACTTCTTTAAGGTTTTTGCCACTTTCATCAATGGCAATATCTTTGCCTTGTTCGAGAACAGAGCAAAGTCTAGCATGAGCGTATTGGGCGTAATAGACTGGGTTATTTGAACTTTGTTCAATCGCTAAGTCCATATCGAAGTCTAGGTGTGTGCTAGCCGCACGCATCGCAAAGAAGTAACGCATTGCATCAACGCCAACTTCTTCACACACATCACGCAATGTGATAGCGTCGCCTCTTCTCTTGCTAGCTTTAAATTCTTGGCCGTTTTTTAAGAAACGCACCATTTGAATTAATTCAACGTGTAATGCATCTTCGGTATAGCCATGCATCATTAAGGCAGATTTCATACGGTTGATATAACCGTGATGGTCAGCGCCTAAAACGTCAATTAATTGATCGAAGCCACGGGACATTTTGTTAACGTGATAACAAATGTCTGGCATGAAATATGTGTAATCACCATTACCTTTTCTAATGACACGATCTTTGTCGTCGACAAAGGCTGTGGTTTTTAAATATAAAGCATTATCTGCTTCGTAAACGTAATCTTTTAAGAAAGCGATTTCCTTTTCAATAGCGTTATCCGCACGGATAGCCTTCTCGGAACTGAAGACATCGAATTTGACACGGAATGTCTCTAAGTCTTTGACAATTCTATCAAGTTCAATCTTCATGCCTCTTTCTTTGAAATAGGAAACTGGGTCATCCATCTTTAAAGCGGCATCTCCAATTTCTTCTTTTAAAGTTTTAGCGATATCTACGATATCTTGGCCAGCATAACCATCTTCTGGAATGGTGGCTTCAATACCGAATAATTCTTTGTATCTAGCTTGGATTGATAATGCGAGATTTGTGATTTGGCTACCAGCATCATTGATGTAGTATTCTCTAGTAACATCATAGCCGGCGAAATCTAAAATACGGCAAATGCTATCTCCGATAGCGGCACCTCTAGCGGTACCGACATGGAGTAAACCTGTTGGGTTAGCGCTGACGAATTCGACATCAACTTTTTGATTCTTCTTTGAAGAACGACCATAATTATCGCCTTCATCAATGATTTTCTTCACAAATACTTGTAAAGAATCGTTTTTCATAAAGAAGTTAATAAAACCAGGGCCAGCGATTTCGACTTTGTCGATACCTTCCATATCAATATTTTCAATTAAAATTGAGGCAACATCTCTTGGAGACTTAGCAAAAAGACGGCAAAACTTCATAGCGACATTTGTAGCGTAGTCACCATGCGCTGTATCTTTGGTCTTTTCGATAATGATATCGTTTAATGAAACTTCTTGACCAAGTTTCTTAAGAGCGTCTTGGATCTTTTGTTTGAGATTTAACGCAATATCCATTATTTTGCCTCCTTTAATAACACAATTGCTTCCGCTTTAACGGCTTCATTTCTACCTAAACAGCCGAGACGTTCATTGGTTCCGGCCTTAATTGAGACGTTTTCAATTTCGGTTTCAAGAAGCGCCGCTAAGTTAGCACGCATCGCTTGGATGTAGTCTTTTAGCTTTGGTTTTTCTAATGTAATCGAGACATCAATGTTGTTAATTTCACAACCATATTTCTTCATCATTTGAACCACTTCTTTAACGATTAATGATGAATCGATGTCCTTGTATTTTGGATCGCTATCCGGGAAGTGCTTTCCTAAGTCACCTAGCGCAAGTGCGCCTAAGATGGATTCAGCGACAGCGTGAAATACGACATCACCATCACTATGAGCTTCTTCGCCTAATTCAAAAGGAATAACCACACCTGATAAAATCAGCTTACGGCCTTCGACTAATCTATGAATATCACTAGCAAATCCAATTCTCATCTTACTTTTTCACATTGAAACGGAAGAACATGATATCGCCATCCTTTGGATAGTAACCTTTGCCTTCTGTTCTAATCTTTCCCGCATCTTTAACTGCGTGTTCACTGCCTAATTCTTTAATTGCCTCGTATGGATAAACTTCTGCACAAATGAAACCCTTTTGGAAGTCGGTGTGAATAACACCCGCACATTCAGGGGCACTCATGCCGTTCTTGAATGTCCATGCACGACATTCATCCGCGCCTACAGTGAAGAACGTGGATAAATTTAATAATTTATAAGTAGCTTTAATAACTTTTTCTAAACCAGATTCAGAAACATTTAGCTCTGCTAAGTATTCTTTTCTTTCTTCTGGAGATAATTCAGACAAATCACTTTCGATTTGTGCTGACACTGGAATGACCTGATTACCTTCTTTAGAAGCATAATTCAAAACATCTTGATAGAACTTACAGTTCGCCAAATCCATAAGATCATTTTCACCAACATTAGCGACATAGATAATTGGTTTATCTGTGAGTAAGTGGTAATTGACTTTGCAATACGCAATTTGATCTTCAGTTAATTTGGCTTTTCTAGCTGGTAAGCCTTGTTCGAGAACCTCTTTTAGAGGTTTTAATAAGCCCATTTCATAAATGGCATCTTTATCTTTAGCGATTCTCGCTTTAGCTTCGCTTTTTTCGATACGTTTATCAACGGTATCTAAGTCCGCCATAACGAGTTCGAGATTAATAATCTCAATATCTCTTATAGGATCAACGGATTCTTCAACGTGAACGATATCAGCGTTTTCAAAGCAACGCACGACTTCCACGATCGCATCACACTCACGGATGTTAGCGAGGAACTTATTACCTAAGCCTTCACCGTTGGATGCACCTTTGACTAAACCAGCAATATCTGTGAATTCCACTGTAGCAGGAATTTTTCTTTCTGGTTTGAAGATATCAGTTAAGAAATCAAGTCTATCATCAGGAACGTTAACAACGCCGGTATTTGGATTGATGGTCGCAAACGGATAGTTGGCCGCTTCAACATGCGAATTGGTAATCGCATTAAAAAGCGTAGACTTTCCAACATTTGGTAAACCAACGATACCTGCTTTTAATCCCATAATCCTAAATCACTCCTTTAGTGCGCTACTTATTATATAAGAAATGTATAAGAATACAAAACAAAATAAAATTTGTTTTATGCTTTGAGGGCTTCTATCGGATTAATTTTATTAATTCTGCCACTCATAAATGTACTAGAAAACAACGCAATTAACAGTGATAAAACTAGCATTGGAACCAAGGCTAATGGATCAAAAGAAAACGCAAAGCCCAAAGATAATGTTTTAGCGACTTCAAAATTAGCGACAAGAGAAATTGCTAATAGTTCTACTGAAGCCACGATGAAGGAAATAGAGCATTGAACAAACGAATGCCAAAATAGGAATTTTCTGCTTTCTTTTTTATTCACTCCAATGCATCTAGCAAGAGCTATTTCCTTTCTTCCTTCAATGACATAAAGGTAGTTACAAATTGTGAGCAACAATACCGAAATCACAGTGGCAACAAGAGAGAAAATTATGAGCACAATTGTGATATAAAAACACACTGTATCCACACTATTATTAACACTTGAAAGAGGGTTAATTATTTCATATTGAGGAAAAGCCTTTTTCGCTAACTCAATGCTACTATCAATTTTCTTTGGATTATTAAGAGGAAACGACAATGATTGACACTGCAAATTATAAGCAGAAACACCGACCAAACATTGATAAAAAAGTGTGGTCCAGTTTTTGGAGTGGTAGATCATCATTTTGTTAGATTTAATTAGACCCACTATTCTTAGCTTGATTAGTACATAATCCTTAATGATTTTATTACCATCTACTAGCATCTCGTTTTTACTAGTTGCTACATATAAATCATCTTCAACATTAACAAACCTAAGTTCACTAAATAAGGCGGTAGACATGACTATCTCATTTATTGATTCTGCAGGCCTTCCAATGTAAATATCCGAGGACTGTACACCGAAATTAACGCCGTTTTGCAAGCTTTTTGCATAATCGCCACTTTTGACTGTTGGCGGTAATTCCTCTTGAACAAAACCATTAGTGTTATTAGTGGTCTGATGATCAATGATGTTATTTAAATCATCCTCAAAACGAGAAAAATACATCGTTTTAGAAAAGCCCATCATCAGTGATTCTGGATATATCACATAACCGGCATTATTAGAGATAATTGGGGATTTTAAATTAGGATCATTTTCTATAAAATACGGCACCTGCCAAAGAGGAAAATGTTTGGTGTTATTAATGAACACTAATAGTCTATCTCTATCCTCCATTTTCTTTTCATAATAAAGCCATGGATAATATGTTTCATTAGCAATTTCAAAAAGATATTCATCACTTATTCTATCTTCGTATAATAGGTTAAATAAATCATTGCGTTTTTCATTTGTTTTTAAATAGTAAATTTTCTTCATCGTCCAAGGGTTATTATCCTTAAGAGAAAGAGCGTCGCTTGTTGGAAAACGCATCCTAGTTTCATACATGTATTCGTTCCAAAGATGGTTACTATGATAAATCTTCAAGTCAGTTTCTAAAGTAAAGCCCACCACTTTAACGATTTGTTGATCGTCATAAGTCCAATCATCATTAGCAAAATCGAAATATAGCTTTAATTCATTTGTTTTTAGATACGTGCTTAAAGAGGAAACACTTCTTTCGATTTGAAGATTAAAGCAAAGATCAATCAATGTGTCATAATTAAAACCCAGAATTACTTCATCATCCTCTAATGAATCTATTTGTTCTGGATATATTTCAGTTGAGACATCTTCTAACCATGTAAAGTCATTTATGTGTCTAGCGCTAAACCCTGGTACAACTGTATATTGATGTGAATCAGCTAAGACTAGATTATTCAAATCAGGGAAAAACTTTTCAAAGTTCGCATAATAGGTCACTCCAACATCATCGATATATTCGTGATATTTGCTATGGATTTCTTCTACTTCGTAATAATTCGCAGCGAATTCTCCTGTTCCAATTGAATTATCTTTCTTTAAGGAAACCATCATTGAGTTTTCATCAACGATTTCTTTATAGGCATCTTTAATGTTTCCAGAAATTGAGGAAGATAATGTGAAAGCTAATCCCACCCCTATCAAACCAAGAGAAGTCATGGAATAACAGATGAGTGTTCGAAACTTCTTTTGTTTCATATTGTGGTAGGTATGAGAAAGAAGAAAGCTTGATGGAATTCTCATCTTTTTGTTGGAGATTTTATTCTTCACTATCGGAAGATGTTTTTCTTCTTCCTCACCCTTTTTCTCGGACACAACATCGATAATTTTGCCTTCATCCATCTCAATTATTGAGTCAGCATACTTCCTAGTTAATTCTCTATCGTGAGACACTACGATAACTAAAGAGGATTGAGAAATGGTCTTTAAAATATTCATTATTTCTTCACCGTTTTTCTCATCTAATGCGCCGGTTGGTTCATCCGCTAATAAGACTTTTGGATCGTTAATTAATGCTCTTGCAATAGCGACACGCTGTTTTTCTCCACCACTTAATTTGTTAACGATTTGTTTTTCTTTATTCTCTAAGCCCACTAACGCTAACAAATCTAAGCATTTACGATATTTGATGTTATTAGATAAGCGATTAAGTGTTTCCAAAGGAAACAAAAGGTTAGCAATAACCGTTTCATTTTCAAATAACTTGAAGTCTTGGAAAACAAAACCATAACTAGTTAGTCTTAGATTGCTTAGTTCATTATCGGAAAGGGTTTCTATTGTTTGATGGTCTATCTCAATACTGCCTTCAAATGGAATGAGTCCAGATAAACAATTTAATAGAGTGGTTTTGCCTGAACCTGATGCTCCATAAATGATGTATAAGCCAGTTCTTGGAAATTCATAATTGATATTGGAGAGAGCAACTCTATTTTGATAAGTTTTTCTCACATTGGTTAATTTAATCATTGGCTTTTAATTCCTCCTTTAATGAAATCTTCTTGCTAAATCCGATAGGTAAATATGTCGCTAAAAAGCAAATAAACATCGTTGCCCCGACGATTAAAAGCGGGAACAAATATGAATGTCCCATAAAGCTTTTGAAAGGAATGTGTATCGGATTTATTAATGATGTAAAGCGTTCTGTTAATAGGTTTATTGGTTTAGTTAAAGCAAATCCTAATAGGAAAGATATCGTAACACTGATGAGGCCTAAGATGAGGCTTTCGGCGACATAGATTAAAGCAATATCGTCTCTTCTCGCGCCGTAACAGAGTAGTATTGCTGAATCTTTAATATCTTCGTTATAGGAAGCAAAAGAGATAATACCCAGAATCATCACTATTCCAATTAAGGCAATGGCAAGAAATACTTCCATACCAATGCTAGCAGCGCCTACTAAAGTGAATAATGTTTCTTCGACCGTTAGGCCATTACAAGTAACACTGAATTCCTCTCCTATTTGAGACTTTATACTTCTTAACGAATCTAGTTTTGAAAAATCTTTTAAAAACAATCGACAAGCATAGCTAGATAAAACTTCATTATCTAAAGAATCCATAACCATATCTTTCCAGGTGGTTTCATCTTTATAGGTAGAAAGATTATTTAATATCGTTTCATTCATGTATGAATCCATTGCTAGATACGAATAATAGATTTTTGGAGTGTTTAAAAAGTTAATCTCTTTAACGACACCAACGATTTGGACCAAACGATCAAAAACAAAGTAATCATCAACATATGGTTTTTCGGCGTCATCCGTTTGGAAGGAAAACTTTTGCTGCTCTTTGATTCTGATATATGAGTTCAAGGAATCGAATTTTAATTTCTTATTCAGTGATTCATAAGCCTGTTGATTAATGACTACTTGGTTAAGAGTGTCGAACGTTGGAATCTTGCCCTTTATCAATAAATCGTGATTTGTGGATTCATCAATAAACGAGTAAATAGGAAGGTAGGAAAAATCTTCTATTTCTTGTTCGTTTATTTGAATAGTTGGAAACGAAGTCATTAAAGAATCATATGAATAGCAAATATGAAAATCGCTACACATCTCACTTATTATCTGTCTTTCTTCATTGTTCGGACGCATTGTTTGAATAAGCGTAATTGGTGAATCAGCGCTTATTAAACGGTTTTCTTTGCTAATGGAGGCTGAACCATAATCAAACTGGTTTTCCATTGATTTGATAATGGATTGATCTTTCCCGTTAGCAAAGCCAACAATGAGCATGGAGGCTACTAAGCCCACCACTAAAGCGCTGATGGAAAAGATATTTCTTTTGAAGCGTTTGATGAAATTAGAAGCAATGATTTTATTTATCCAGTTACTACTTGTTTTATTTCTTTTTGGTAGGTAATAATCGTTTTGGCTATAGGTATTGTCTATTCGTTCATCACTAACGATTTTTCCATCGCTCATCCTAATGATGCGATCACTATATTGGCGGGCTAGAGCCTCGTTATGCGTCACCATGATAACTAATGAGGTTTCACTCATTTTCTTTAAAGCCTGCATCGTTAAATAGGCATTATGCTTATCTAGGGCACCAGTTGGTTCATCCGCTAATATGACTTGTGGTTTGTTAATGAATGAACGAAGGATAGCAATTCTTTCTTTTTCTCCGCCTGATAAATCAGCGCATCTTTTGTCATAAAGGCTTTTATCAATAGAAAAACTACTTAATAGATTTTCTGCTTTTCTTCTAGCGTCTTTATAAGAATCACCGCTTATTAAGGCTGGTAGCATGACATTATAAATAGCGGTTTGATTTTCTAATAAATGATAATGCTGAAAAATATAGCTAATGACTTGGCTGCGAAAGACATTGGTTTTCTTTTCATTAAATTTAGAAATATCTTTGTTATTGAAATAGACAACACCTTCACTAGGTTTATCTATTTTTCCAATAATATTAAGTAATGTGGATTTACCGCATCCTGATTTTCCAAGAATGCTCACTAATCCACAGGAAGGAAAAGATAAAGATATATCTCTAAGAACATACTTTTCCTCATTTTTTCCGATTCTATAAAATCGTGAAATATTGTGTAATTCAATTAGGCTCATAAAAAAATCCCCTCTATATAACCAATACGGGGGATTTTTGAAATTTTTCCTAAAAAGTTTTAGTGATCGAGTTTTTGATCGTATGGAACATCTTCCATTTTGACCGCTGCTGGGACCTTTGGAAGACCTGGCATTGTCATAATGGCACCGGTTAATGGAACGATGAAGTTCGCACCCGCAGAGAGTCTTACCTCTCTGATTGTGACTGTAAATCCTTTTGGAGCGCCTAGCACTTTTGGATCATCGGTTAATGATTGTGGTGTTTTTGCGATACAAACTGGAGTTTTATCAAATCCTAACGCGGTGAAATCTTTTATTTGTTGTTCAGCGGCTTCAGTGTATTCAACTTTGCCAGCACCATAGATTTCCTTACAGATGATTTCAATCTTTTCTTTGATTGGAAGTTTTTCATCATAAAGTGGATGGTAATTGCTCTTCTTAGTTTCAAGGATATTCATAACGCCTCTTGCTAAAGCTTCCGCGCCTTTACCACCATCACCAAAAGCTGAGCAATATGCATAATCATAACCATTATCTTCACACCACTTACTTAACCAAGCGGTTTCTTTTTCTGTATCAGAAGCGAAGTGGTTGATGCAAACGATGGCAGGAACACCATATTTTTCAACGTTTTCAATATGTTTTCTTAAGTTGCAAACACCATTAGCCAATGCTTCAACGTTTTCATTTGATAATTCTTCAAATGGTTGGCCACCATGCATCTTAAGAGCACGGATTGTGGCAACAACAACAACAGCGTCTGGTTTCAAACCAGCAACACGACATTTGATATCTAAGAACTTTTCTGCACCAAGGTCAGCACCGAAGCCTGCCTCTGTAACCACAACTGGCGCAAGTTTTAAGCCCATCTTTGTAGCGATGATTGAGTTACAACCATGAGCGATATTAGCGAATGGTCCACCATGGATAATGGCAGGATTACCTTCTAATGTTTGAACAAGGTTTGGATTTAAGGCTGTGACCATTAATTTCATTACAGCGTGGCTAATTCTTAAGTCTCTTAAGAAGACTGGTTTATTGTCGTAGTTATAGGCAACGATGATGTTGTTAACTCTTCTCATGAAGTCTTCTTCATCAGCGGCTAAACATAAGATCGCCATTAATTCAGAAGCAACTGTAATCACAAATTCTTCTTGTCTAGGAGCGCATTTGGTTTCACCTTCGGAAATCGTGATTTTTCTAAGCGCTCTATCGTTCATATCAAGGGCTCTCTTCCAGAGAACTCTTTCAGGATTGATATTTAATTCATTGCCTTGCCAGATTGAGTTATCAATACAAGCGGCGATTAAGTTAATGGAGCTTGTTAAGGCGTGCATATCACCTGTGAAGTGTAAGTTGATGTCTTCTGTTGGAACAACAAGAGCTTTACCACCACCAGTAGCACCACCTTTAATGCCAAAAACAGGGCCTAACGAAGGTTCTCTTAAACAAACAAGGGATGGAACACCAATATAACGTAAGCCATCATGTAAGCCGATACAGGTGGTTGTTTTGCCTTCACCAGCTTTGGTTGGCGTAATAGCGGTAACTAAAACTAGTTTGCCGTTTGGACGATCTTTTAATTCGTCCATAATCTTTAGCGAGATTTTAGCCTTATCATAACCGAATGGTATGATGTACTTTTCATCCACATTAATCATTTTTGCTACATCGAAAATGTTTCCCATAATAAGAACCTCTCTATTATTTCATTTGATATCAATTATCTCATTCAAAATATATTTTGCAATAACTAATCCTGAGGAAGAAGGCACCATCATTGTGGAATAGAGTTTTTCTCCATTCTTTTGTGGTAATTCTTCTGAAATG
>JAEEGJ010027313.1_pt1 | contig 11477 bp, 7 predicted proteins | sample 8958761 | NCBI WGS metagenome assembly JAEEGJ01 (sample SAMN16246546, study PRJNA631951) | gut metagenome | biome: gut microbiome; feature: rumen; material: RS-attached | host: Bos | place: Iran: Karaj | collected 2018-10
ATCAGCCGGTTTACGGTTTTACTACAGAAGGAAAGGCCGGCAAGGCAGCTGCAGAAAGCGGCTCTCAGGCAACTCCTCTTCCGCCAATTCCAGATAATATGCGCTATATGACCGCAAGAAACATTGCAAGTGCAACCTACGGTCTTAGCTTTGATGTAGATGCAGACGGAGAAAATTCTTTGTATCCGGAACACTATGATCCAGTTGTACCGCGCCCTAACTGTCACTTTAGTGTACGGGCAAGTCTTCCGGGTGCCTTTAATGCCTACAACCTTATGGCAGCCATTACAGCCGTAAGCAGTGTAACAGGAAAAAGCTTTGAAGAACTTGCATCACTTATACCGCAGCTTACACCAATTAAAGGCCGCATGACAGTAATTGACCAGGGGCAGCCTTTTGAATTAATTGTTGACTATGCACATACACCAAGCAGTTTTGAAACAATTTTCCCGCCAATCCGCAAGCGCTGTACTGGACGCATGTTTGCACTCTTTGGAAGCGGCGGTGAACGCGACCTTACAAAGCGTCCTCTCCAGGGACAGATTGCAGCCAGATTCTGTGATGTAGTTGTACTTGCAGATGAAGACCCTCGCGGTGAAGATCCTGTAGAGCTTTTAAAGATGATTGCAGAGGGTGCTCTCAAGGAAGGCAAGGTAACCGGAGAAAGCCTGTTTATAATTCATGACAGGCCGCAGGCAATCCGCGAAACCTTTAAAATGGCAGCCAAAGGTGACATTGTTCTTTTGCTTGGCAAATCGCACGAAAACAGTATTATTTATAAAGACTACACAAAGCCTTATGATGAAATAAGTGAAGCCAAAAAAGCATTAAAAGAGATGGGATATATAAAGGGGGAATAAAATGAACATTGCAGTAATATACGGAGGCCGTTCCGGCGAGCATGAAGTAAGCCTTATTTCGGCAGCAGCAATTGCAAGCGGAATTAAAAAAGAACATAAAGTAATTTTAATAGGAATTACAAAAAGCGGTAAATGGTACCTTCAGCCGGATTCTGAATACGAAAGAATCTGCAAGGATACAAAGGCCGTGCTCACAATTAAAGAAGATGAAGCACAGGCAGTAACAATTGTTCCTGCAGGTAATAATCATGCTTTTTTAGCAGGCGGCAAGCCTTTAGACATCGACGTAGTTTTCCCGGCCCTGCATGGAACTTATGGCGAAGACGGAACAATTCAGGGACTTTTTGAAATGGCCGACATTCCTTATGTAGGCTGTACCCCACTAGCTTCTGCCCTTACCATGGATAAAGAAAAAACAAAAATGATCTGGCAGAGTGTCGGCCTTCCTGTTGTGCCTTATGTATGCCTCAAACGTTTTGTTGTTTTAGACAGCGTAGTTTATGATGCCGTAATTGAAGATGTTGAAAAAGAAATAGGATATCCTATGTTTGTAAAGCCATGTTGTGCAGGAAGTTCAAATGGTGCTTCAAAAGCAAATGACCGCAAAGAACTTGGCTACGCAATAATGGAAGCCTTTAACTGGGATGACAAAGTTTTAATTGAAAAATCTTTGAACAATGCCCGCGAAATTGAATGCAGCGTTACCGGAAACTCTGTTACATTCCCTGCTGAAAGTGATGTAGAAGGAGTAACTGCCTATATTCCGGGCGAAATTGTACCAAATCATGATTTTTATGATTTTGATGCCAAGTACAATGACCCTGACGGTGCCAACCTGTTAATTCCTGCAGAGCTCAGCGAAAATGATCTTGAAAAAATCCGCAAGACAGCCTGTGCTGCCTACAAAGTTCTTGATGCAACCGGACTTTCACGTGTAGATTTCTTTATTGACCGCGACACAAAACAAGTTTATCTGAATGAAATCAATACCCTGCCGGGCTTTACACCAATAAGCATGTTCCCAAAAATGTGTGATGCAGCAGGCCTGAAGTTTGAAAATCTTGTTGATTTGTTAATTGAAGAAGCAATTGCAAGGTATCAGGCAAAAAACAAGCTGAGTACCAGCAGATAAGTGTAGAAATAAAAAGGCCCGAAAGGAAACTTTCGGGCTTATTAATTTAACTTTTTATATTTGTTCTAGCAGTTAAGAACACGAAGAATACTTCCCTTGACAATGATAAGGATGAGATCAATAAGCCAAAGAATATTCCATCCAAACAACAAGCGAAGAATTCCTGCAACAATTTTTCCTTCTGAAAAACGTGCAATAATTCCCATGATTGGTCCTAAGAAGAGACAGAGAATAATACTTACAACTCTTCCAAGTCCAAAATAATCCTTTCCTTTTTTTGCCATAAAGACACTCCTTTAAAAAGTATATCTATATTATAAACCATATTTTTATAAAATAAAGAAATATTTTTATAAAAATGTATCTATGGAAAATAATTTACAAAATCCAATCAAAAAAATGGCGCGAAGCCGAGTTTCAGATTACAAAAATGCTCTACACTGCTGCCGCGAAAGCGGCATCGTATATAATTACAAGGCAGTGTAGCGCATAGCGGGCGAGCCCGCGGTTTTGGAATATGAAACTCAGCTGGAAGCCATTTTTTTTTATTAGTATACATGTAAATTGTTTTCCATAGATACCATTCTATTAAATTGACTACAACCCCATTCTGTGTTAAAATAGTATAATTATTTTAAATATCTAATATAAAAGGGTAATAATATGAAAAAAGGTGTTCTTTACACAATCGGGGCGTCGGTAATTCTGGTTATCTGTTTTATCGCGTTCGTTCTTCCATCTTCATTATCAAGAACAGCACAGCAGCAGGAAGGCCTTGTTTTTGGTAAGTACAATGGCAAGAAAATCAGTTATGAGTATGGTTCAGATTTTACTGAGTTTCTTTCACAGTATGCTCAGATGCTTAGAAACCAGGGCCAGGAAATAACTTCTTCAAATCAATATACAATTTATAGTTATGCATTCAACTCTACAGTAGTAAAATATGCACAGGAAGAGGCTCTTAAAGCAGCAGGCTATGAAGTTCCACAGGATTCTATCAACCTTCAGCTTAAAAATTACTTCAAAGATTCTGATGGAAAATTCTCATTGAAAGCTTACAAACAGGCTGATCCTTCTTACATCGACAACCTTACAAAAAGCATCAAAGAATCTCTTTACACAGGCCGCTACTACGATGACTACTTTGGTACAACTTTTGCAGGCAAGACTCTCTTTGGTCTTAAATCACCAAAAGCAGAAACTGAATTCCTTGACAGCTTTGGTCAGGAAAAACGCGCATTCAAAATGGTAACATTTGATACTGCAAACTATCCTGTAGAAGAACAGTTGAAATACGGAAAAGCAAATCCAGACAAGTTTACAAAATATGATATGTCTATCATCACTGTAGATGACAAAGATACTGCAAACAAAGTTATTTCACGCATTACAAAAGGTCAGATTACTTTTGAAGATGCAATCGCTGAATATTCAGACAAGAACTACAGCGATTCAGACGGAAAGCTCACAAACAATTCACAGTATCAGCTTGAAAACATCCTTAAAGACAAGGAAACACTATCAAGTGTAACAGGCCTTGCCCAGGATGAAATGAGTGCTGCAATTGAAACTTTGATGGGATGGTCTATTTTCAAAAACAAGGGCGATGCAACCAAGCCGGATTTTTCAAACGAAGACACTCTCAAGGATGTTCAGAACTATATCAGCATTTATGAAACTTCAATCATCGAAGATTATTTTGCAGACATTGCAAAGAACTTTATTAAAGATGCAAAAGCAAGCGACATTGATTCCGCTGCTGCAAATTACGAAAACGCAGTTGTAGAAGACCTTGCTGCATTCCCATTGAACTACGGTTCATCTCCAATCTTTGAAAAGATGGATACTTCAAAAATTAAAGTTCTTGCTACTGCCGATAAGAATGAAGATTTCCTTAAACAGGCCTTCTCTCTTAAACTCAACGACTATTCAGATCCAATTATTATTGGTGGAGATGTTGTTGTTCTTAAGTACGTTGAAACTCCTGTAGAAGTTGCAGAGACTACAGAAGAAACTGATGAAACTTCAGAAGCTGAAGAAACTTCAGAAGAAGCCGCACCTTCTGATTACAGCTCACAGCTCGTACAGTTTGACCAGGCTACAACACAGGATGTTGTATTCCAGAGTCCAAAGCTCGAGAACAATTTTATCTCTGTATACTTTGACAACTTCATGAATACAAGCAACTAATCTTGGCTGATTCTAACTCAAATATAATAAAGCCCTGTCTCGTTCAAACGGCACAGGGCTTTACTGTTTCTTATAAAGAAAAGTTTCTTTACTCCAAATATAATCCTTCAAAATCAATTCTAAACATAATTGAAAATCTAAATATCCAGCCGCAGACAATTGTTCTATGCGTTTCGCCGGTTCTTCCTTATGGCATTAAAGAGTTGGCGCAAAAGCTGCCGGATGACTGTATAATGCTTGCGTGTGAATACGAAAGTGAGCTTTACAGCTTTATGATTGAGAACGCCGGGGAGCAGGATTTTTGTAATTCAAATTTTTCGTATCTTACAAAAGATGAACTTTTAGAGCTAGGCCCTCTTCTTTCAAAGAAAAACATCACCCTGCAAAGCGGATTCACACTCCCCCAGCCAGGAAGCTTCCGCCGTATAATTCGGGTTGATTTTTCTGCGGGCACTCAATTTTGTGCTGACATTTATGACAAGGTTATGGAAAGTGCAACAAATGCACTGATGACCTTCTGGGCTAACCGTGTAACTCTTGTAAAGTTCGGACGAAAGTATTGTACAAACTTTTTTAAGAATCTTATATATTGTGCTAAAAACGAAACTACTGTTCCAATTCAAAAATATTTTGGTTCAGTTGAAAAACCGATTATTGTTTTTGGTGCAGGCGAATCACTTGCTCAGGGCGTTGACTTTATAAAAAATTCTCCGGCCGGCGCATCAGGATTTTTTATAATCTGCGCAGACACAGCCCTTCAACCACTTATAACACAGGGAATCACTCCAGACGGAGTTTTTATAGAAGAAGCGCAGAATGTAATTTGTAAATGCTTTATTGGCACACAGAAGGCAGACATCCATGTATTTGCAGGTCTGTCTTCTGTTCACTCTCTCACACGATATTTTAAGCCTGAACAAATAAGCTATTTTACTACAGAGTTCACTCAGGCTTCTTTTATTGAACGCTTTGAAAGCCAGGGTGTGCTTCCTCCAAAGAATGAACCCTTTGGCTCTGTAGGAATTACAGCATATTATTACGCAACAGTTTTCCGTAAAAATGATTCGGTGACTGTGTACACTTACGGTCTTGATTTTGCATACTCTGCAGGCCGCACCCACACAAAAGGCGCCATGGCAGATAATGCAAGGTTTATGGCATCCAGCCGCATAAAAAATGATGCAAACTTTGGAGCAGCGTTTGGTGAGACGGCAATAAAGCACGGTCTCATGTATACTACACCCATTTTAGAAAGATATCGTCAGTTATTTGAAGTTGTTGTTAATAATACATTCTCTATAACTGAATCACAAAATAATAAAATATCTTTAGCAGATATCCTTAAAAAAGAACGCGAAGCACTGGAAGAATTAAAAGCATTATTAACTGGTGACAAGCAAATGGATGCAGACGAGCGACAAAAAGAAATCACACGTCTGATAACTGAACGCGAGTACCTTTACCTGCACTTCCCGGACGGGCACAGGTTTGCATATACGCAATCATTCTTAAACCGCATTAGAATTGAAGTAGAGTACTTTTTAAAAATCTTGAAGTGGTAAACCTAAAAATTGCTTTCGCAATTTTTTTAACGGTTTGCTATTGAACACCGGCCGCCAGCGGCCTTACACATCCTCTTTTTCTTTCAAAACCGCAAGGAATGCGCTCTGTGGCAACTCTACATCACCAATCATCTTCATGCGCTTTTTACCTTCCTTCTGCTTTTCCAAAAGCTTTCGTTTACGGGTAATATCACCACCATAACACTTGGCAAGAACGTCTTTACGTACAGGGTTTACAGTTTCACGGGCAATAATCTGACTGCCGATTGCACCCTGAATTGCTACCTTGAACTGCTGGCGGGCAATTTCACCCTTAAGGCGTTCACATACCTTACGTGCACGGTCAACTGCATTAGCTTTGAATGTAAGAAGAGAAAGTGCATCGACCATCTTTCCGTTTAAAAGAATATCAACCTTTACAAGATCTGTAGGGCGGTAACCAATAACTTCATAATCAAAAGAAGCATAGCCACGGCTGTAGCTCTTAAGGCGATCATAAAAATCAAAGAGAACTTCGCTCAAAGGCATTTCATAAGAAAGTTCAACACGCTTTGTATCAAGATACTGCATGTTTGTCTGAATACCACGCTTTTCGGTACACAATGCCATTATAGAACCAAGATACTCAGCAGGAGTAATAATTGAAGCTTTAATATAAGGCTCTTCTGCATCTCTGATTCTTCCCTGCGGATATTCAGAAGGATTATCAATATACATATCTTCGCCGTTCTGCAAATGCAAAAGGTAACGTACAGACGGAGCAGTAAAAATAACAGCCTGATCAAAATCGCGTTCAAGACGTTCCTGAACAATTTCAAGATGAAGAAGTCCCAAAAATCCGCAGCGGAAACCATTACCAAGCGCAAGAGAATTATCTTTTTCATAAATCAAACTTGCATCATTGAGCTTAAGCTTTTCCATGCTGTCTTTAAGTTCTTCATAATCGTTAGAATCCATTGGATAGATAGAAGAATATACAACAGGCTTAACTTCCTTAAAACCAGGAAGAGGCTCTTCAACACCGTTTGCAACAGAAGTAATTGTATCACCTACTTTTACATCGCTTACAGTTTTAAGACCCGAAATAATATATCCTACGTCGCCGGCTTCAAGAACGCCAGTTTCTTCATAATTAATCTTAAAAATACCGCACTGCTCTACTTTATACTCGCGGCCAGTACTCATCATTTTAATAAGGTCGCCGGTTTTAAGTCGTCCTTCCATTACGCGAACATGAACAACTACACCACGGTAAATATCATAATGGCAGTCAAAAATAAGAGCGGCAAGCTTTCCGTTAGGATCACCTGTAGGAGCCGGAAACTTTGTTACAATTGCTTCCATGAGCTCATCAATACCTTCTCCTGTTTTTGCAGAAACACACATTGCTTCATTTGAATCAAGTCCAAGCTCGTTATCAATCTGAGTTTTACATGAAGGAATATCTGCCGAAGCAAGGTCAATTTTATTGATTACAGGCACCATTGTAAGATCATGTTCAAGTGCCATGTACATGTTCGAAACAGTTTGACTTTCTACACCCTGTGTTGCATCTATCAAAAGCAAGGCACCTTCACAAGAAGCAATTGCTCGAGAAACCTCATACGAAAAGTCTACGTGGCCCGGAGTATCTACAAAGTTTAATTCGTAGTCATGACCATCCTTTGCATGATAAGGAATTGTAACAGCCTGACTTTTAATTGTAATTCCGCGTTCACGTTCAATATCCATGTTATCAAGAATCTGATTCATCATCTTGCGGTCATCAATGATTTTTGCCTTCTGGATGAGTCGATCAGAGAGCGTAGATTTACCATGGTCTATGTGCGCTACAATACAAAAGTTGCGCTTGTATTTCATTTCGGTCATTAGATTTCCTCGTATGTAGACGTATTAGAAATAATTTGGACTGTCATAAGAAGCGCCAAGTCCTATTTGAATTTTAAGGAGCCCTTTCTTTCTTCGCTCAATTTGAATCAGAGCATAGAAAACACGGTTCTCATCATCAAATGCAACATCCTGCAGCTCAAGAATATCATTTTCTGAAAAGCTGTTCTGATCTGCAACGCTTCCTTCCAGTACGTACTCTATTCTATATGATTTTTTATTTAATGTCGATGAACGCACCATTTTGATTCCAAAGATAGGAATAAAGGAATCATCAACAAAATCACTTTCAAAAATTTCTTTTAGCGGAGCTTCAGGCCTTTTGTCCAGATAGAAAAGAACATTCTTTTCCTTTCCTTCATGAATAACAGTTCCGCTTATAATTGTTTCTGGCCCATACTTCATACACAAGGTCTGAAAATCTTCAAGAGTTGCGATTTTTTGATTGTCTGCGCTGATAATAATATCATCAATTACAAGGCCTGTATAACTTGCAGAGCTGCCTGGCATTACATATTGAACCTCGAGCCCCTCTGAATTGTTACGCGTTCTTTTTGTATGTCCAAAAGAGCCAATCCAGCAATGCTTTAATTCATCACCTCTATACAACAGAGGAAGCTCCTGCTTTAAATATTCAACAGGAATTGCAAAGTTCAACCCCTGAAACTGAAGCATACCCGCAAATACTACAGCCTGAACAGTTCTGTTAGTATCAATTAACGGACCACCAGAGTTACCAGAGTTTACAGCCGCATCAATCTGGAAAACCTTTCCTATAGTCAAAAGAGTTCGGGAAGTAGAAGAAATAATTCCGCTTGTTAAAGTTCCTTCAAGACCGATTGGAGTTCCAATTGCAGAAATTTTATCGCCAACTTCAAGGTCGGCACTAGAACCAAGAGCAAGAACAAAATCTGGTTCATATTCAACCTTCAGAAGTGCAAGATCAAGCAAAGGATCATATCCTACAACCTTTGCAGGAATTTTCTTTTCCATATCGGCAGGAAGCTTTATATAAAGCTTACAGTTTGTTTTACGCTTTGGATTTACAACCTCGGCAATAACATGATGATTTGTAATAATATATCCGCGTCTGTCTATAAAAAATCCGGAACCAATTACAATATCTGCGTAGCCAGCTCCGTTTTCAACCTTTAAGCCCTGATCAACCCACACTGTTACAGTTGCATTTATACAATCACTAATAGACGCAGGAAGCTTTTCGGTATCAACAGTAAGCCCCGGAACATTCTTATATAATTCTGCTACACAGTTTTCATACTGCTTTTCAAGAGAATCAGTATCTTTGATTTTTTCGGGGAAGACTTCAGCAACAGAAGTCAAGGATTTATATAACTTCATTGCACCCGCAAAATCATTTTCTTCCTGAGCCTTCTGTGCCTGCTGAACAACAAGCTCTACGCATTCATTTATAATTTCGCTATCATTTAAAAGACATGCACGGAACAAGGCACGTGTACATTCTTTTTCCTGCATTTCGCGAATAGTTTTTATTTCATTTTCAATAACGTCCTGATCTGTATAATCAAGAGGCTGTACGACACTCTGCGGCTGTGCAATTGTTTTACAACCGAACAAACCACAGCACACTAATACGCAAATAAAAAATCGTTGTAACAAACTATATTTTCTAGAACTATCAAATTTCATTTTATTCTGTCTCAATTTCTGTAATTTGTGTTGTAGGAACTATTCGTAAAAAGTACGCACTTCCAATTTTTATTACAGAAAGTCTAATTTCTTCATTAATTTTTACAAGCATTACTGCACCATCTGTAACGCCGTCTTTTACTGCATCGTAAACAGCCTTTTCCTGATCCAAGCTTCCCTGCTCTCCAACCCAATAAAAGTTTTCTGTCTCACCTTTAATAACGTCAACAAGTTCACCTTCATATTTAAGAACAGTTGGAACTCCATCCTCATTTTGAAGCGAAACAAATTCTGTGCCATCCTTTGCATAAAAGATAGTTTCTTCTGTAAGCTTCTGGCCCTGAGCATCAGGATAACGAATATATTCATAATCAAGATTTCCATCGCTATCTGTATCCCAGGAAGAAATCTTTCCATTGTTTCCAAGGTACTGCTCAGAAAATTCTATGATTGTATCACCATTGCGATCGACTTCGATTTTCTTAATGAATAATTTTTCGCTGAATACATTTTCACCAAAAATATTCTTTACAATCTGAATATCAATCTGCTCGGTGTATTTGTTTTCATTATCAATATCAAAGGTTTCGGCAGTTTCATAAACTCCGTCTCCATCAGAATCTGAATAACGAACAAAAGGACAACCAGGTTCAATTGTTGCATAAGCATAACGAAGGCCCTTGCTCATGAATACTGCAAAGACTGGGCGGCCTTCAAAAACTGTGTAGATAACTCGAGAACCCTCTCTTTCTTTTGTTGCAAGCTCGAGTGATGAAGCATTTTTTGCAAGCTGATATTTATCAGGGCTTTCAATTTCACTATCAATAAGCGGAATATAAAAATCGGCATTAAAGCGGGAGAACAAAGTATCAACAGTCATTTCAAAAGGATCAAATGAAAAATCATAGCTCAAGAAATGATATACATTGCCGTCTGTTGAATCTGTTATTTTTCCAACGCAAGGATAGTCATCATAAGCTAAATCAAACTTACCGCCGTCAAGAACAAGAGAAACCGGAGTTCCAAAATCGCATTGAGCACTTAATTCTGCCACGCCATCAGAGTTCTTGTCATACAAAATTGATTTTGCACGGCCACGTTCATAAACAACTGTAAGCTCATCCAAAAGGTCAAGGTCGTTGTCTATGTAAACAGTTCCAGTCATAGATTTTAAGTGGTCACTGAAATTCTGAATAAGTGCTTCGTCTGTAACGAGCATTGAAAAGTTTTCTAAAAGTCCAAGATTATAAACATCGCCGGAAGATTCAAAGAAAAGATTAAATGCTTTTTCTTCAGAAATTATCCCCGCTTTGAGCGCAGCATACGCATACAAAGGATGATTCTGATTTTTTTCGCCTACTGCTTTAAGGAGGCGCTTCTGCTGTTCACCGCTGCAGAATAAAAGAGCTATAATCTCACTTTCAATATCGGTTGAAGAATAATCAGGCAGCTTTGCAATATAAGAATCTGCAATTGTTTGAACAAGCTCCGGAATTTCATAAGGAGTTCCGCTTCGTTCGGCATAATTCATAAATGCCATTTCGAACATAAAGAAAAGATTTGGAAAGCGCACATCCTTTGGATAGATTTTTCTTGAAGAATTAAGTCTTGCCCTGGCCTGTTCAATTGATGCAGTTGTTCCCATTCTGTAATAATTTTTGATTCTGATAAATTCAGAGTCTGCAGAATACAAAAGAGGTTCCATATCCAAAACTGCAAGTGACTGTTCATACTGACCTGTTGCACAAAGAATATCTGCATACAAAATGCGGGCACTATTTTTTGTATAGTTTATCCAGTTGTCTTTTGTAAATGATTCTTTTATTGTCTGGAGTACCTGAGCTTTTGTAAACCCAAGATTACTTTGAGCGGCAGCCTTTACATAAAAAAGGTCAGAAATTGTTTCGTCATAAGAAAGACCAAGCTCTGCCTGATTAAGTGCATTCTGCCAGTCGGAATTAAGCATATAATTTTCAGAAAGTGAAAGACATCTTTCTGCAGTTTTTCTATTAGCAGAGGCAAGGCCTTTATTTTGCGCAAAGGCGTTGTGCATTCCTGCAATCAAAACTAAAGAAACAAAAAAGAATCTACATTTTTTCATTTTTAACAATCCAATCTTTGTAGCCAAAACTGCTGCCTAAAATACAAACAATTCTTTGCTCAGGAAGTTTCAATTCC